>ENA-OUQC01000116-OUQC01000116.1-human-gut-metagenome-genome-assembly--contig:-NODE-116-length-74206-cov-41.679236_pt1 | contig 74206 bp, 92 predicted proteins | sample MGYA00237942_ERZ548815 | MGnify/ENA primary metagenome ERZ548815 (study PRJEB26490, sample SAMN05194722) | human gut metagenome | biome: terrestrial biome; feature: human-associated habitat; material...
GGCGGCGGCACACATGGGTGCCGCCCTACAGATAGCAAGCAGTGTATGCGGCGGGGCATCGAGGACGCCGACCCTACGGAAGCATAACGGGAAGGGCGGCGCGTGGCCGGCGGCGGCACACATGGGTGCCGCCCTACAGATAGCAAGCAGTGTATGCGGCGGGGCATCGAGGACGCCGACCCTTCGGAAGCATAACGGGAAGGGCGGCGCGTGGCCGGCGGGCGGGGCAGAACCCCGCCCCTACGCAGGGGTTGGGGTGCGGCGCGTGGGGGATTACGGATCCCCACGTTGCTTCGCTCCTCGGAATGACAGGGGGCAGAAAAGTTTTCGCCTAATTTATTTCATAGTATAACACAATTATTACCATTTGTACACCCCCAACCGTTCCCTATGTTTTTGCTCTGTTCGACAGGGCGGAAAAAAGTGGGCGGCGGGGGCAAGAAACGCTTGTGTGCGCTGCGTTAATATGGTATAATGAACAATCAAAATGAAACTGGGTCACTATCCGCATACGCCGTATACGACCCACACACCACAAGGGAGGGCAGACCATGAACGAGAAGATCCGAAAACTCGTCCGAACCAATACGGTGCTGTATATGCTGCTGCTGCTCGCGTTTGCGGGGGTGACGGTGAAGGTGTCGCCGATCCTGGCGGTGTGCGAGGTGGGGGCGGCCATGCTGGTGTGGTATGTCAGCTGCCGCCGCAGCAAGCTGGTGCAGCAGCAGCTGCATCAGTATGTGGAGCGCATTTCCGGCGGGGCGGACACCGCCAAGGCCAGCAATATGCTCTTTGCCCCCATGCCCATGATGGTGTTTAACCCCGACAGCGACGACGTGCTCTGGGCCAACGACCTGTTCATGGGGCTGCCCAAGGTGGGAAACGACATCTTCGAGTCCAGAGTGGGGCAGGTGGTGCCGAACTTTGAGACCCACTGGCTGCTGGAGGGCAAGAGCGAGTACCCGACGCTGTTTACCTGGAACGGCCGGCGCTACCGTGTCTTCGGCTGCCTCTCCAAGCCCGAGGGCGAGGGGCATCTGGGGGTGCTGGCCACCACCTACTGGATGGACGTGTCGGATCTGGAGCACATGCGCGCCACGCTGGCCGAAACAAGGCCGGTGATGGCGATTGTGATGATCGACAACTATGAGGATCTCATGAACGCCTGCCCCGAGGGAAAGCGCTCGGCGGTGCGGGCGGCGGTGGAAGAAAAAATGGATCAGTGGCGGGGCACCGGCGGCGTCCTCGTGATGAAATACGACAGAGACCGCTACCTCATGGTCTTCACCGAGAAGCAGTACGAAGCCTTTGCCGCAGGGCGCTTTGCCATTCTGGACGAGGTGCGCACGGTGCAGGCGGCGGAGGGCGTGTGCGCCACCATGTCCATCGGCGTGGGGCGGGAGGCCGAGGGCTTCGAGGCGCTGTATAAAAACGCGGGGCTTGCACTGGAAATGGCGCTGAGCCGCGGCGGCGACCAAGCCGTGGTGAAGGACAAGATGAACTTTGAGTTCTACGGCGGCCGCGCCAAGGCCACGGAAAAGCGCACCAAGGTCAAATCCCGCGTTATGGCCAACGCCTTGGGCGACCTCATGGACGACACGGAGCATGTGTACGTCATGGGGCACCAGTACGCCGACATGGACACCCTGGGCGCGGCGGCAGGCGTATGCGCCATAGCCCGCAAGCGGGGGAAGACCGCCCGCATCGTGCTGGACATGGAGAACAACTCCGTGGGGCCTATGCTGCGGAAGCTGAAGGCGCTGCCGGAGTATAAAGACGTGTTCATCGGCGGGGGCGACGCCTTTTTGCGGGTGCAGCCGGACACGCTCCTGGTGGTGGTGGACACCAATCGGCCGGCCAGCGTGGAGTCCGAGCCGCTGCTGGAGAGCTGCAACCGCGTGGCCGTTATCGACCACCACCGCCGCGGCAGCAGCTACATTGAGAAAATGGCGCTGAACTATCACGAACCGTATGCCTCCTCCGCCAGCGAGCTGGTGACGGAGCTGCTGGGGTATCTGCTGGAACCGGGCGACCTGCTGAAGACCGAGGCAGAGGCGCTGCTGGCGGGCATCGTGCTGGACACCAAGAACTTCACCAACCGCACCGGCGGACGCACCTTCGAGGCGGCGGCGTACCTGCGCCGAGCCGGAGCGGACACGCAGGACGTGCAGCGGATGTTCCAGAGCGATCTGGAGTCCATGATCGACCGCTACGCCATCATACGGCGGGCGGAGCTTTACCGCGAGGATCTGGCCATTGCGGCCATTGACGAGGAGTGCCAGCGGGTGACGGCGGCCAAAGCGGCCGACGAGCTGCTGACCCTCAGCGGCGTGCAGGCGTCCTTTGTGTTCTATCCCAAGGAGGGCGGCGTGTATATCTCCGCCCGCTCGCTGGGCGAGGTGAACGTGCAGGTCATCGTGGAGGCGCTGGGCGGCGGAGGAAACTCCACCAGCGCCGGCGGCCAGCTGCCGGATGTGACGGTGGACGAGGTGCGGCAGAAGCTGAAGGAAGCCATTGACAAATACTATGAAAAACCCAACCAAGGAGGAACAAAATAAATGAAAGTCATTTTGAAGGCCGACGTGAAGGGCAAGGGCAAGAAGGGGCAGATGATCGAAGTGGCCGAGGGCTACGCACGCAACTTCCTCATGCCCAAGGGACTGGCCGTGCTGGCCACGGCGGACGCCATGAACACCATGCGCCTGCAGGAAAAGGCCAAGGCCAAGGCCGACGCGGAGGCCAAGGCGGCCGCCACGGAGATCGCGGAAAAGCTCAAGGGGCTGCAGGTGAAGGTGCCGTCCAAGGGCGGCGAGGGCGGCAAGCTCTTCGGCGCCGTGACAGGGCGCGAGATCGCCGCGGCGCTCAAGGAGCAGCACGGCGTGGACATCGACAGCAAGAAGCTGGTGCTGGACGAGCCTATCAAGAGCTTCGGCAGCTACGAGGTGAAAGCCAAGCTGGGCTTTGAGATCAGCGGCACGGTGTACGTTATCGTGACGGAGGAGAAGTAAGAAAAAACGAGGGAGAGGAGGTTTCCCCTATGCCTATGGACGAACTGCTGAGCCGCGCCATGCCTCATTCGCCGGAGGCGGAGCAGGCGGTGTTAGGCTCCATGCTCATCGACGCCGACTGCGTGAAGGACGTTATGGGCAAGCTGCAGCCGCAGGATTTTTACCTGAAGCAGAATCGGGAAATCTTTGAAACCATTTACTCCATGTTCATCTATTCCCGCCCCATTGACGGCGTGACCGTGGCGCGGGAGATGGAAAAGGCCGGCGTGTACCATGAGGACACAAGGGCATACCTGCTGCAGCTCATGGAGGTGACCCCCACCTCCGCCAACGTGATGGAGTACGCCGGTATTATCAGGGACAAGGCGCTGCTGCGCGCCATGGCCAAGGCGGCGGGGGACATCAGCAGCATGGTGCAGGAGGGCGTGGGCACCGCCGGCGACCTGCTTTCGGCCGCCGAGCAGAAGATCTACGCCATCCGGCAGGGACGGGGCAGCCAGGAGATGACGCCGGTGAAGGCCGTGCTGCCGGACGTGATGGAGCAGCTGGGCAAGCTCATGGGCAGCACGGAGCCGCCGGGACTTTCCACGGGGCTTTCCGCCGTGGATCGGAAGATCAACGGGCTGAACAAGTCGGATCTGCTGCTGCTGGCCGCCCGACCCGGCATGGGCAAGACCAGCATGGCGCTGAACATCGCGCTGGCGGCGGCCAAGGCATCGGGCAAGACCGTGGCCATCTTTTCCCTGGAAATGTCCAAGGAGCAGCTGGTGACGCGGCTGCTGGCCAACGAAGGACTTATCGAGAACACCCGCCTTTCCACCGGCAACCTGCGGGAGAGCGACTGGATGAAGATCATGCAGGCGTCCTCCGTGCTCAACGAAACCGACATCCGCATCGACGACAACCCCCTGCTCACCGTGGCGGACATGAACTCCAAGTGCCGCAGGCTGGAGAATCTGGGGCTGGTGGTCATCGACTATCTGCAGCTGATGACCTCCGCCGGAGGCAAGGGCTACAGCGGCGAGAACCGCCAGCAGGCGGTGGCGGATATTTCCCGTATGCTGAAGATCATGGCCAAGGAATTGCAGGTGCCGGTGCTGTGCCTTTCGCAGCTTTCCCGCGCCAACGAGAAGCGGGAGGACAAGCGGCCCATGCTGTCGGATCTGCGTGAATCCGGCGCCATTGAGCAGGACGCGGACATCGTGATGTTCCTGTACAGGGACGATTATTATAATGAGGACTCCGAAAAGCGGAACATTGCCGAGTGCATCGTGGCCAAAAACCGCCACGGCGAAACGGGCAAGGTGGAGCTGCGCTGGATGCCGGACTACACCGCCTTCAGCACATTGGAAAACCGCTATGAGGAGTGACGGGCTGAACCTGCTGCCGTTTATGCGGGCGCATGACATGCTGCCGGAAAAGGGCGGGCGCATCCTGTGCGCCGTCAGCGGCGGGCGGGACTCCATGTGCCTGCTGCACTACCTCTGGAAGCTGGGCGAAACGGAAGGGTTCACCGTGGCCGCCGTGCATATGAACCACGGGCAAAGGGACACGGCAGAGCGGGACGTCTGCTTCGTGCAGAATTTTTGTCGGGAGCGGCGCATCCCCTGCGTGACCGAGCGGGTGAGCGTGCCGGAGAGGGCAAAGGAGTGGGGCGTGGGCATCGAGGAGGCCGGACGGCGGCTGCGGTACGCGGCCTTTGAGCGGGCGGCGGAGCTGACGCAGGCCGACCGCATCGCCACGGCGCACCACGCCGGCGACCAGGCGGAGACGGTGCTGCTGAACCTGCTGCGGGGCACGGGGCCGGAGGGCTTGACGGGCATCCCGCCGGTGCGGGGGAACATCATCCGCCCGCTGCTGCAGACCTCCCGACGGGAGATCGAGGCGTATCTGGCCGAAAACGGCATCCCCCATATCGAAGACGAGACCAACGGGGACATCACCATGACCCGCAACCGGCTGCGGCTGACTGTGATGCCGCTGCTGAAGGAGCTGTACCCCGCCGCCGAGGAGAGCATCTGCCGCACGGCGGAAATTCTCCGGCGGGAGGAGGCATGCTGGCAGGAACAGGTGCGCTCGGCGCTGCCGGAGAAGGGCGCAGAGGCGTCGTGCGCGGCGCTGCTGGCGCTGCCCTATGCCCTGCGGCTGCGGGTCATGCGGGCGCTGACGGAGCGCATGGCCGTGGGGCGCAAGGACTTTGGCGCCGTGCACTACGAGGCCATGGAGGCGCTGCTGCACAAGGACGGCGGAACGCTGCGTCTGCCGGACGGCGTGGTGGCGCTGCGGCGGGGCGACGTTTTTTTACTGCAAAGAATAGAAAAGCAGGAGGCTTCGGCGCCGTTGGCCATGGGGACGACCCTGTGGGGCGGATACAGCATCACCTGCGAGAGAAAAAGAAAACCCTATGCGCCGCAGCGGAATGAGATGGCGCTGGGGTGTGATATAATAGGAAGCGAACTTACGGTGAGCGCCTGCCGGTCGGGGGAGGGTCTCCGGCTGGCGGGAAGCCGAGGCCGGCGCAGCGTGAAGCGCCTGTGCGCCGAGAGAGGAATAGACCCCGTGGAGCGGGATCATTTGCCGGCTATTTATGCGGGCGAGCGGCTGGCGGCTGTGTGGCCGCTGGGCGCGGACGAGGAATTTCTGCCGAGGGAGACCGACGGCGAGATGATAATTATTAAGCTCGAGAGAGAAAAATCAGGAGGATATGGCAATGGCTAAAAGCAACATGAATCAGGACATTTTGAAGGTGCTGCTGTCCGAGGAGCAGATCCGGCAGCGGATCCAGGAGATGGGCGACGAGCTGTTTGACAAGTTCGAGGACAAGGATCCCATGTTCGTGGGCGTGCTCAACGGCTGCTTCGTGTTCATGGCGGATCTGGTGCGGGCTACCCAGCTCAAGAGTGAGGTGGAGTTCATCAGCGTGTCCTCCTATAAGAACGCGACGAAAAGCTCCGGTGTGGTGGAGATCACCCGCGACCTGCAGCGCGACATCACCGACCGCAACATCATCGTGGTGGAGGACATTCTGGACTCCGGCAACACCCTCTATTTCCTGCAGAACTATCTGCGCGCCAAGGGTGCAAAGTCCATCACCATCGTGACCCTTCTGGATAAGCCCTCCCGCCGCGAAAAGCCCATTGTGCCGGATCTGGCCGGCTTTGAGGTGCCGGACGAGTTCGTGGTGGGCTTCGGGCTGGACTACTGCCAGCAGTACCGCAACATGCCCTACATCGGCGTTTTGAAGCCCGAGGTCTACAGCAAGTAATTTTTTCTGCGGAGAACGGGCAGAACAGGAGGAACACATGGACGAAAACAGGGACGGCCTGCAGCCGGAGAGCAAACCTGATACGGAGCACCGCGCCGGCGAGAGCTGCCCGGGACGGCGGCTGGAAAAAGGGGGCGGCTTGCGCAGGCTGTGGCAGGAATATGGGTTCATCCCCGTGACGGTGGCGGCGATGCTGCTGCTGTTTCGGGTGATCTTGCAGATCGCATGGGTGCCCAGCAGCTCCATGGAGACCACGCTGCCCACCAAGTCGCTGCTGCTGTCATGGCAGCTGCCGTATGTGTTAGCCGACCCCACGCCCCAGCGGGGGGAAGTGGTGACCTTCTGGAGCGACGAAATGAACAAGCTGCTGGTCAAGCGGGTCATCGGCCTGCCCGGGGACACCGTGAGCTTTCGGGACGGCTATGTGTATATAAACGGCGAAAAGCTGGATGAGCCGTATCTGTCCCAGCAGGGCATCACCGCCGTCGGCCGGCAGGAGGAATACACCGTGCCGGAGGGATGCCTGTTCTTCATGGGCGACAACCGCACCGGCTCCTATGATGCACGCTCGTGGGAGGAGCCGTACATTCCCGTGGGCAATGTGCGCTCCCATGTGATGCTGTGCGTGTCCGTGCTCAAGGACAACAGCTGGCGGGGTATTCGGGCGGTTTCATAAAAAGGAGATGGATCTGTGACGCAAAGAAGAATTCGACCCGGCAGCATTCTGCTGGTTTTGCTGCTGGTGATGCTTATTATGACGGTGGTGCGGAACATGAGCGCCGGCGGCGGCGCCGTGGCCTACAGCGACATGTGCCGCTATTTCCGCGAGGAAAAGGTGCAGTCCTTCACCATCACCGGCGACAAGCTGACGGCGAAGCTGCAGGATAATTCCGCAGTTTCCTGCACCATCGGCAGCGTGGAGACGTTTTACACGGATATGGACGGGCTGGTGCAGCAGCAGGTGCAGAGCGGCCTTGTGAAGCAGCAGAATTTCGTCCACGCCACCAACTGGGTGAGCACGCTGCTGCCCTATGTGCTGGGGGTCATCGGCTTTATACTCATTATCAATCTTATGGGGCGCATGTCCGGCGGCGGCAATGCGGCTGCGCAGGACAAGATGGCCAAATTCGGCCAGGCGCGGGTGCAGATGCCCGGACGGGGCGAGGATCGGGTGACCTTTGACCAGGTGGCCGGCGCCGACGAGGAAAAGGAGGAGCTGCAGGAGATCGTGGAGTTCCTGCGGGATCCGGACAAGTATTTGCAGCTGGGCGCCCACATCCCCAAGGGCGTGCTGCTGGTTGGCCCTCCGGGCACCGGCAAGACCTTGCTGGCCAAGTCCGTGGCCGGCGAGGCGGACGTGGCGTTTTTGTCCATCTCCGGCTCGGACTTTGTGGAAATGTATGTGGGCGTGGGCGCCAGCCGTGTGCGCGACCTGTTTGAGCAGGCGAAAAAGCAGTCGCCGGCTATTATTTTCATAGACGAGATCGACGCCGTGGGACGCAAGCGCGGCAGCGGTCTGGGCGGCGGACACGACGAGCGGGAGCAGACCCTGAACCAGCTGCTGGTGGAGATGGACGGCTTTGCCGCCAGCCAGGGCGTGGTGGTGCTGGCCGCCACCAACCGAGTGGATATTCTGGATCCGGCGCTGCTGCGCCCCGGCCGGTTCGACCGGCAGGTGTATGTGGGGCTGCCGGACATCAAGGGACGCGAGGAAATTCTGCGGGTGCACGCCCGCAACAAGCCTCTGGCGGAGGACGTGGATCTGGCGCAGATCGCCCGCGGCACCGCAGGCTTTACCGGCGCGGATCTGGAGAACCTGCTCAACGAGGCGGCGCTGCTGTCCGGACGGCGGGGCGAGGCCATGATCCGGCAGAAGACCATTCAGGAGTCCATCATCAAGGTCATCGCCGGCCCCGAAAAGCACAGTCGGGTCATTCCCGAACAGGAGCGCAAGCTCACCGCTTTCCATGAGGCGGGACACGCCGTGGTGATGCACGACCTGCCGGATCAGGATCCCGTGCATCAGATCACCATTGTACCCCGCGGGCAGGCGGGCGGCATGACCATCAGTCTGCCGGAGGAGGATCGATCCTACCTCTCCAAGCGCTACATGGAGGACGAGATCGTGGCGCTGCTGGGCGGCCGCGCCGCCGAGGAGCTGATGCTGGGGGATATTTCCACCGGCGCTTCCAACGATCTGCAGCGCGCCACGGCTATCGCCCGAAAAATGGTGGGCACCTACGGCATGTCCAAGCGGCTGGGGCACGTGGCCTTCAACGCCGGCAGCGACGAGGTATTCATCGGCAAGAGCATGGGGCACACCCGCCCCTACTCCGAGAAGATCGCGGCGGAAATGGACGACGAGATCCAGCAGATCCTGGCGGACGCCTACGCCCGCTGCACCGAGATCCTCAAGCGGGAGCAGGACAAGCTGCAGACCGTGGCGGACTTCCTGCTGGAGCACGAGACCATGACGGCGGAGGAGTTTGAGGCTGTTTTTGCGGCGGAAAAGGCATAATAGTGCAGAAAATCGTCCCTTTGGAGCGCCCAAAGGGACGATTTTTTTGGAGGCGCGGCGCGGCGCGTTGTGCAAAATCACGAAACGCCTTGTCTGCCAATGGGGGACAGGAAAGGCGAAAAAATGGGAAATGAGCGCGCTGTGAGGGTGTTTGTACACGGGTGACGGACAGCGCGAAGGGCGGAAAGGGAAGATGCTTTCGGCTTTTTGCCAAAGAGGCGGAAAATTGCGGCAACATTTCTACTTGCATTCAGGCGGCGTTTCTTATAAAATATACGGGTAATCACAGGCTGCGTCTTTGCAGCTCGTGAGCAAACAATTTATGGAGGAAGACAAGATGAAAAAGTTTATTGCTCTGCTGCTGGCTCTGGTCACAGCACTGTCGCTGGTTGCCTGCGGCAGCAAGGACAGCGGCACCGACGGCGATGTGATCAAGGTCGGTATCTTCGAGCCCACCTCCGGCCAGAATGCGGCCGGCGGCAAGAAAGAGATCCTGGGCATTGAGTATGCACACTCTCTGAAGCCCACCGTCACCATCGGCGGCAAGGAATACAAGATCCAGCTCATCACCGCCGATAACGCTTCTGAGCAGGCCAAGGCACCCGCTGCCGCGCAGACCTTGATCTCCAAGGGCGTGTCCGTGGTGATCGGCACCTACGGCTCCGGCTGCGCCATTGCTGCCGGCAAGCTGTTCGAGTCTGCCAAGATCCCCGCTATCGGCACCTCCTGCACCAACCCGCAGGTGACCGAGGGCAACGACTTCTATTTCCGCGTTTGCTACATTGACCCCTTCCAGGGTGCCGTGATGGCAAACTTCGCCAACAAGGAAAAGGGCAGCAAGAACTGCGCTCTGATCATTGAGTCCGGCGACGACTACTCCGCCGGTTTCGGCAACTATTTCCAGAAGGAAATGGAGCGCCTGGGCGGCAAGGCTACCGTTCTGGAGTTCCAGAAGGGCGAGGCTGACTTCTCCACCATGATGGCCACCGTCAAGTCCGCCGGTTACGACGGCATCTTCGCTCCCGTGTCCATCGAAACGGCTGCCATGATTATCAGCCAGGCTCGTGACAACGGCATTACCTGCCCCATCATGGCCGGCGATACCTGGGATGACATCTCCATCGCCCAGCGCACCGGTGACAAGGCCACCGACATCTACTTCTCCGCTTTCTTTGATGCGGCTGACGAGTCCAACGCCGAGGGCAAGAAGTTCGTGGAAGGCTTCACCAAGTGGGTGGCCGAGGACAAGACCCGCATCGAGAACAACGGCGGCACCGCCGAAGCTGTTTCCAGCGTGACTCCCTGCGGCTACGACGCCTACATGGCTGCCGTTAACGCCATCGAGAAGGCCGGCTCCGCCGACGGCGCCGCTATCCGTGATGCTCTGGCTTCTCTGGAGGTGAAGGGTCTGATCACCGGCGACCTGAAGTTCGATGCCAACGGCAACGCCGTGAAGAACTATGCCGTTATCAAGACCATCAAGAACGGCGAGATCGTGTACTTCAGCACCTATAACGGCTGATAAACAGGCGGCGCGCATAAACGCGCATATAAAAACGATATAGAGCTGCATCGTGAGGGGAGCGCCGCTCCCCTCACGATGTGGACTTTGATGACTCTTGCGTTTTCGGCAGACGAGGGACATCCTTCCCCCGAATGCTGAAAGCGCAAGATTCATATAAAAGGAGGTTCCCGTACTTATGCATGACGCAGCTTACTATATTCAGCTGCTGCTCTCCGGCGTCACGGTGGGCAGCCTGTACGCCCTCATCGCCATCGGCTACACCATGGTCTACGGCATTCTGCGCCTCATTAACTTTGCCCACGGCGATATCTTCATGATGGCAGGCTTTTTTATGGTGTATATCTCCGCTTCCTGCTCCTTGGCGGTGTCCATTCCGCTGGTGCTGCTGCTGACGGTGCTTTTGGGCGTAGCCATTGAAAAGGCGGCGTATAAGCCCCTGCGCACGGCGCCGAGAATGTCCGTGATGATCTCGGCCATCGGCGTGAGCTACCTGCTGCAGAATCTGGCCAACTATATCACCGGCGGCATTGCCCGAGCCTATCCCGATATTCCCTTCCTGACGCAGGTGCTGAACATTGGCGGACTGAACATCAAGCGCATCACCATTGTCACCCCCATCCTCACCATTGCGCTGGTGGCGGTGTTGGTGATCCTCATTCAGAAGACCAAGATCGGCATGGCCATGCGCGCCGTGTCCCGCGACTTTGAGACCTCGCAGCTCATGGGCATCAAGATCAACAGCGTCATTTCCATGACCTTTGTCATCGGCTCGTTTTTGGCGGCTGTGGCCTCTATTCTGTATTTTTCCAATTATGGACAGGTCAGCCCCATGATCGGTGCTATGCCCGGCCTGAAAGCGTTCGTGGCGGCTGTGTTTGGCGGCATCGGCTCCATTCCCGGCGCTGTCATCGGCGCTTTCATCATCGGCATCTGCGAGTCCTTTATCAAAGCCAATGAAAACATCGCCGTGTTCAGCAACGCTTTTACCTTTGCCCTGCTGATCGTGATCCTGCTGTGCAAGCCCAACGGCCTGTTCGGCGAGAAACTGACGGAGAAGGTGTAAGCGTATGAAGAATAATAAGAAAAGAAATCTGCTGCTGTCACTGATCCTGGCAGCCGTCTGCATCGCGTTTTTGCTGTATGTGGATAAGTTCCAGCATTACTCCATGCTGGCCACCGTTTTGAAAAAAGGCGCCATCTACTCGCTGGTGGCGGTGTCGCTGAACCTGCTCAACGGCTTCACGGGGCTGTTCTCTCTGGGACAGGCGGGCTTCATGATGATCGGCGCCTATACCTACAGTATCCTCACCATCCCCGTGGCGGATCGTGCCGGCGTGTATCAGTATTTTGACGGCGGCATCGTGCAGTTCTGCTTGCCCATGATCGTGGGTCTTATTCTGGCGGGCGTCGTGCCGGCTATCTTTGCATGGCTCATCGGCCTGCCGGTGCTGAAGCTCAAGAGCGACTATCTGGCCATTGCCACCTTGGGCTTTGCCGAAATTATGCGCGCCATCATCCAGTGGAAGCAGGTGGGGCCGCTGACCAACGCGTCCAACCTGTTGCGCGGATTTGCCGACTTTGATTCCGTTCTGTTCCCCTTCATCGTGTCGGCCATCTGCATTGCCTTCATCGTGCTGCTTATTAACTCCACTTACGGACGCGCCTTCAAGGCCATCCGTGACGACGAGATCGCCGCCGAGGCCATGGGCATCAATCTGGCCAAGCACAAGATGCAGGCCTTCCTCATCAGCTCCTTCTTCGCCGGCGTGGGCGGCGCGCTGCTGGCTATGTTCCAGTCCAGCGTCCAGGCCAACACCTTTACCTCCACCATGACCTACGAGATCCTGCTCATTGTGGTCATCGGCGGCATCGGCTCCGTCACCGGCTCCATCATCGGCTCTTTCCTCTATATCGCCTGCTCCGAGTGGTGGCTGCGCTTTTTGGACGACCCCCTGCCCTACCTGGGCGTGAACATCCCGTTCATGCGGGGCGGCTTCCGCATGCTGGTGTTCTCCGTGGTCATCATGATCGTGGTGCTGTTCTTCCGCAAGGGCATCATGGGCGACAGGGAGTTCTCCTGGGACGGCATCATCAACTTCTTCAAAAAACTCTTTAAGAAGAAGGAAAAGACCGCAAAGGAGGTGGCCTCCAAATGAAAAATGTGCTGAAAGTGGAAAACGTCACCATGCAGTTCGGCGGCGTGGTGGCCGTGGATAACCTGACCATGGAGGTCAATGAAGGCGAGATCGTGGCGCTCATCGGCCCCAACGGCGCCGGCAAGACCACGGCGTTCAACGTCATCACCGGCGTGTACGCCCCCACCAACGGGCGGGTATGCTTCAACGAGAAGTGCATCGTGCGCAATCACCCCGCCGGCAAGATGAAAAAGACCTATAAGGGCGAGGATCCCGCCATGTATACGGCGCAGTTTGCTCCGGAGGAGGCTCTGGAGGACGAGGCGCTGAAGGCGTGGAAGCAGGCGCAGAAGGAGCGGGACGAGTACGCTTTTTCCGACCATATTCTGGCGCCCACACCCGACAAGATCACGGCGCTGGGCATGGCGCGTACCTTCCAGAACATCCGCCTGTGGAAGAGCCAGACGGTGTTTGACAACGTGCTCATCGCCAAGCACCTGCGCCGCACCAGCAACCTCTTCACCGCTGCCCTCCATCTCAACGGCAAGGAGGAGGCGCGGCAGAGAGCCGAGGTGCTGGAGCTGCTGAAGCTGGTGGGGCTGGAAGACGTGAAGGACGAGCTGGCTACCTCCCTGCCCTACGGCAAGCAGCGCCGGCTGGAGATCGCCCGCGCCCTGGCCACGAATCCCACGCTGCTGCTGCTGGACGAACCGGCCGCCGGCATGAATCCGCAGGAGACCATGGAGCTGACGCACTTCATCGGCGAGATCCGCAAAAAATTCAACATGACCATCCTGCTCATCGAGCACCACATGGATCTGGTCATGGACATTGCCGACCGCATCTATGTGCTGGACTTCGGCAAGCTGATCGCCCAGGGCACGCCTGCGGAGATCCAGAGCAATGAGCGCGTTATCGACGCATACTTGGGGGTGGTTGAAGATGCTGAAGATTGAGAATTTGCATGTGTCTTACGGCGGCATCAAGGCGCTGCGGGGCATCAGCCTGGAGGTGCCGGACGGCAAGATCGTCACTCTGATCGGCGCCAACGGCGCAGGCAAATCCACCACTCTGCGCACCATCTCCGGCCTGGTGAAGGCCGACAGCGGCTCCATCACCTACGACGGTCAGGAGCTGCTGGGTAAGCCCATCAACAAGATCCTGGAGGCGGGCATCGCCCAGTCCCCCGAGGGGCGGCGGGTGTTCGCCAACCTCTCCGTGCTGGAGAATCTGAAGGTGGGCGCTTACCTCCGCAAGGATAAGGCCGGCATCGAGAAAGACCTCCAGTGGGTCTACTCCCTGTTCCCCCGTCTGGAGGAGCGGAGCTGGCAGCTGGCGGGCACGCTGTCCGGCGGCGAGCAGCAGATGCTGGCCGTGGGGCGCGCGCTGATGAGCCGGCCGAAGGTTCTGATGATGGATGAGCCGTCGCTGGGTCTGGCGCCGCTGGTGGTGCAGGGCATTTTCGACATCATCCGCACCATCAACAAGGAGGGCGTCACCGTGCTGCTCATTGAGCAGAACGCCAACATGGCGCTGAAGGTGGCGGATCTGGCCTATGTGCTGGAGACCGGCACCATCACCAAGTTCGGCACCGGCGCCGAGCTGCTGGCAGACGAGTCCATCAAAGAGGCTTATCTGGGCAAGAGCAAAAAGTAACACGAAAAGGAAGCGCCCATACCCGCGGGGGTGTGGGCGCTCGTTTTAAGAGGTGGGAAAATGTTGACTTATGCGGTCATGGCGCTGGCGGCGCTGGCCGGCGGTATCATCCAGCCGCTGACGGGCTTCGGCTCGGCGGTGATCCTGATGGTGGCGGGGCAGTATTTTTTTGATATGACCGTTGCCCCCAGCGTGGTGGCGGCCATATGCATGGCGCAGTCCGGCGTTATGACGTGGAGCCGCCGCAGAAGCATCGAGTACCGGCAGATCCTGCCGCCCATCGCCCTGTATACGGCGTGCTCGCTGGTGGTCATCAGCCTTCTGGACGGCATGGATCTGCATCTGCTCACGGCTTTGTTCGGCGGATTTCTGGTGCTGCTGGCGGTGTATTTCCTGTTTTTTGCCAAGCACGTGACGGTGAAGCCCAGCCTTGGAGCGGGGCTGCTGTGCAGCGCTTTTTCCGGCTGCTGCGCCGGAGCGTTCACCATAGGCGGGCCTATGATGGCGCTGTACTTCGTGGCCGTCGCCCGAGACAAGGAAGCCTATGTGGCCGACATGCAGTTTCTGTTCGTCACCACCAACGCCATCAATCTGGCCATGCGGGCTGCCCGCGGACTGTACGGGGCGGAGTACCTGCCCGTTACGGCGGTGGGCGTGGTCTTTGTGCTGGCGGGTCTGGCCATCGGCAACGCTTTGAGCCGCCGCATGAGCGGCGACGTGGCACGGCAGGTGGTCTACATCGGCGTGGGCCTCAGCGGCCTTGTGACGCTGCTGCAGCAGGTGATATAGGGTAATGTAAAGAATGAAAGCGGAAATATCAAAACCACTGTAGGGGCGGGCGACTCTGCCCGCCCGTTTTTCAAAAGTTGGCGGCGTGTCGGCGGGCGGACAGAGGCATTCGCCCCCGCGCAGGACATGGGGGTGCGGGGCGTGGAATGCGGATTGCCACACCAGTGACGTCGGTCACTGGTTCGCAATGACATGTTTTGGGGGCGGTGCAGGCGGGCGGGGTAGAACCCCGCCCCTACGCAGAGCAAGAGATGCCATGCGTATCGGCGGCGGGGTGAGAGCACCCCGCCCTACGGCTCGAATGGAGGGCGGCGCAGGAGGAATACGGATTGCCACACCAGTGACGTCGGTCACTGGTTCGCAATGACAAGAGACATAGGCGCGGTGCGTGGCCGGGCGGGGCGTCAGGGACGCCGATCCCTACGGGAGCGTTGCAGGAAGTGCGGCGATTATCGGGCGGGACGATGCGGGCATCGTCCCCTACGGCAAAAAACGGAGGTTCCCCTTGAGGAACCTCCGAAATTTTTGGTCAATCGGCCGTTACACAGCCGCTGTGTCGGCGGGCTGCTCCTGCGCGGGAGCGGCGGCCTTTTCGATGGCGACCTTGCCATCCTGCAGGCAGATGTGGGCGGTGTCGCCGCTTTGCAGCTTGCCCTCCAGCATCTGCTCGGCCACGGCGTCCTCCACCTCGTTCTGGATGGCTCGGCGCAGGGGACGGGCGCCATACTGGGGATCGAAGCCGTCCTTGGCCAGCGCGGTGACGGCCTCGTCGTCGGCCAGCAGCGTGATGCCCTGCTGCGCCATGCGCTTGCCGGTGATCTCCAGCATGCGCTGGGCGATGCGGCGGATGTCCTCCTCCGTGAGCTGGCGGAACACGATGGTCTCGTCGATACGGTTCAGGAACTCCGGCTTGAAGGTGCGGCGCAGCTCGTCCATGACGGCCTGCTTGATGCGGTCAAAGCGCGCCTTTTCGTCGGCCTCGGTCTCCCGCCCGTCAAAGCCCAGAGGCTTGTCGGCGGCGGTGATATTTCGGGCGCCTACGTTGCTGGTCATGACGATGATGGTGTTCTTGAAGTCCACACGGCGACCCTGAGAGTCGGTGACGATGCCGTCCTCCAGAATTTGCAGCAGGATGTTCCAGACATCCTCGTGGGCCTTCTCGATCTCATCGAACAGCACCACGGAATAGGGCTTGCGGCGCACCTTCTCGGTGAGCTGGCCGCCCTCCTCGTGCCCCACATAGCCGGGAGGCGAGCCTACCAGACGGGACACGGTGTGCTTTTCCATATACTCGGACATGTCGATGCGGATCATGTCGTTCTCGCTGCCGAACATGACCTCGGCCAGTGCCTTGCACAGCTCCGTTTTGCCCACGCCCGTGGGGCCAAGGAACAGGAACGAGCCGATGGGACGCTTGGGATCCTTCAGACCCACGCGGCTGCGGCGGATGGCCTTGGCCACGGCGGTGACGGCTTCGTCCTGCCCCACCACGCGCTGGTGCAGCACTTCCTCCAGCTTCAGCATACGCTGGCTCTCGTCCTCGGTGAGACGGGTGACGGGGATACCCGTCCAGCCGGCCACCACCTTGGCGATGTCCTCCTCACCCACGGTGCCGCGGTTCACGGCGAGATTCTTGCGCCAGTTTTCCCGCTCGATCTCCGCCTGCTCCAGATAGTTCTGCTCGATGTCCCGCAGCTGGGCGGCCTTTTCATAGTCCTGCGCCGCGAGGACTTCCGCCTTCTCCTTGCGCAGGGCGGCGATCTTCTCCTCCAGACTCTTCAGCTCCGGCGAAGCGGATTCGGCGTCCATGCGCACGCGGCTGGCAGCCTCGTCCATGAGGTCGATGGCCTTATCGGGCAGGAAACGGTCGTTGATATACCGCACGGACAGGCGCACGGCGGCCTCCACGGCCTCGTCGGTGATGGTCAGCTTGTGGTGCGCCTCGTACTTGTCTCGCAAACCCTTGAGGATCTCGATGGCGGTTTCGGGGGTAGGCTCAGCCACGGTCACCGGCTGGAAGCGGCGCTCCAGAGCGGCATCCTTCTCGATGTACTTGCGGTACTCGTTGAGGGTGGTGGCGCCCACCACGCGGATCTCGCCTCTGGACAGGGCGGGCTTGAGAATATTGGCGGCGTCCACGGCGCCCTCGGCGGAGCCGGCGCCCACGATGGTGTGCAGCTCGTCGATGAACAGGATGACGTTGCCGGCCTTTTTCACCTCGTCGATGGTCTTTTTGATGCGCTCTTCAAATTCACCCCGGTACTTGGTGCCGGCCACCATGCCCGACAGATCCAGCGAAAGAACGCGCTTATCCAGCAGCTCCTCCGGCACGTCGGCGGCAGCGATGCGCTGCGCCAGCCCCTCGGCGATGGCGGTCTTGCCGACGCCGGGCTCGCCGATGAGCACGGGGTTATTCTTGGTGCGGCGGGACAGGATCTGGATGACCCGCTGGATCTCCTTTTCCCGCCCGATGACGGGATCCAGCTTGCCCTGACGGGCGGCCTCCGTCAGATCGCGGGTGAACTCCGCCAGAGTCTTGCCCTTTTTGCCGTCCTCCCGATGGGACAGGGGCATGCTGCCGCCTGCGGCGGCGCGGGGCCCTTCGTTGATCTTCTGCACAATGGAGCTGTACATCTTCTTGGGGTCGATGCCCACGGTCTCCAGCACGCGGATGGCCATGTTGCTGCCCTCCCGCAGCAGCCCCATGAGCAGATGCTCCGTGCCGATGCAGGCCGCGCCCATGCGCATGGCTTCGGACACAGCCAGCTCCACGGCGCTCTTGGCGCGGGGGGTCAGACCCTGAGAGGGGGCTGCGCCGGACAGACCCTTGCCCACGCTGCGCTCCAGCACGGTGCAGATCATGTCCTCGGTCATGCCGTATTCCCGCATGACCCGATGGGCAATGCCGTCCTCCTCCCGCATCAGTCCCAGCAGGATATGCTCGGTGCCCACATAGCCGTGACCCATTTCTTCGGCGGCCTCCTGCGCCAGACGCAGAGCCTCCTCAGCACGGGGAGTAAATTGATTTTCATGAGTCATATAAAACACTTCCTCTCGGTTTCATCATTGTGTATCCGGTATGTCCGGTGTATCCGCTGCCCTCACTGCTGCGGGGGCAGGGTGCGAAGCTCGTCCCGCAGGCGGGCGGCTTCCTCGTAGTTTTCGCTTTCCACGGCGGCCTTCAGCTGCTCCTGCAGAGCGTTGCGCCGGCGCTGGCTGCGCAGCTCTTCCTGCTGCGCTTTGTCCACAAGGCCGGCTCTTTCTGCGGGCTGCGCCTGCTGGGGCTGATCCGGCTCCGGAAACTCCGTCAGCATGCGGCTGCCGAAACCGTCCATAAACGGCTCCAGCAGGGAAAACGGCCGGCTGAAGAAGTCGTCGCCGAACAGGCTCATGGGGCGCATGCTGCGCCGCAGGGAGTCGGCATAGCCCATTTGCTGGGCGCAGTCCTGACACAGGTGTACCTGCGTCACATGGCCGTTTACGCTGCTCTTATAGAAAAATGTGGCCTCATTTCTTCCGCAATGTTCACACTTCATAATATGTTCCTCCTTACTTCCGTTCAAACCAGATGGATGAGAATTTGTTTCAAAATATCCGCCCGCAGGGCGTCGCGGTGCTCCTTGGGCACGGCGCGCAGGGCGGTGTCGGACGTGGCCCACAGGGCTGTCTGGGCGGCGGTGCGCTCCAGCGCTTCGGACTGCACCAGATTGGTCAGCAGCGCACGGGCGCTGTGGCTGTCCAGCTCGTCGCCGATGGAGCCGATGATGTGCATCAGCAGCTCCTGCCGATCCATCCGCACACGGGTGATGCGGATGTACCCGCCGCCGCCCCGCCGGCTCTCCACGATGTAGCCGTGCTCCGGAGAGAAGCGGGTGGACATGACGTAGTTGATCTGGCTGGGGACGCACCCGAACCGCTGCGCCAGGTCGCTGCGCTGCAGCTCCAGCACGCCGTTGGCCTCGTCCAGCGCTTCCTGAATGAATCCGGCGATAACATCCGAAATACCCATTTTGATTTCCTCCGATCTTGACTTTGACTTTCTTTGACTTTAGTATAGCCCTTTGGGGCGAATTGTCAAGAGGAAATGTTTGACTTTCTTTGGCCTTTTTGAAAACAATTTGTGAACATGAGAATATTTTTGTTTTCTTTTGACAAAAGCGAGGATTTCCGGATAGTTTGTGCTTGCTTTTTTGATTTCTTGTGTTACAATGGGGGTACAAATCTTAATGGAGGTGCTCTTATGGCTTATCAGATCGGTTCTGCTTGCGTCAGCTGCGGCGCTTGCGCAGATGCTTGCCCCGTGGGTGCTATTTCCCAGGGCGATGCTACCTATGTGATCGATGCAAACGCTTGCCTGGACTGCGGTTCCTGCAGCGATACTTGCCCCAACGGCGCTATCAGCCCCGCTGAATAAATCTTACATAGTAGCAAACAGACACCGCAGGGCATTGCCCTGCGGTGTTTTTTATATTATAATAGGAAAAAATGTTGGCAGGAGGGAGCCGCCGTGGTAAAACAGGATCAGCTTTGGCCGGACGGCTTCCGGTTTTTGTTTGACGACGGGCTGTTTCAGCCGAGCACGGATTCGTTCCTGCTGGGGAGCTTTCCCTTGCTGCGCAAAGGGCTGCGGGTGTGCGATCTGGGCGCGGGGACGGGTCTGCTGGGGCTTTTGCTGCTGGCGAGAGAGGCGTCTCTGCACGTGACCAACGTGGAGCTGCAGGGGGCGGCGGTGGAGCTTTCCCGCCGGAATACGGAGCTGAACGGGCTGGAGGAGCGGGTCGTCAACTTGCAGGGGGATCTGCGGGAGGCGGCGCAGCTGCCGGCGGCGGGACGCTTTGACCTGGTGGTGAGCAATCCGCCGTATTTCGACGCGGGGCGGGGCGCCGTGGCGCGGGAAAAGAGCCGCAGCGTGGCGCGGTCGGATGCGACCTGCACGCTGCCGCAGCTCTGCGACGCTGCCGGACGGCTGCTGCGTTACGGCGGCAGCTTCTGCGTGGTGTTCCGCACGGAGCGCATGGCGGAGCTGTTTGCCTGCCTGCGGGAGCGCGGCTTGGAGCCGAAGCGCCTGCGCATGGTGCAGAATACGGCGCGCAGCGCTCCCAAGCTGCTGCTTCTGGACGCCAGAAAGGGCGGGAAGGCGGGGCTGACCGTGCTGCCGCCGCTGCTGCTGCGGGACGAAGACGGCGGCGAAACGCCGGAGCTGGCGCAGATCTATTTTCGGGATAAGGAGTGATGTGAAGATGGCCGGAACGCTCTATCTGGTGGCAACGCCCATCGGCAATTTGGGCGATTTTTCGCCCCGAGGCGTGGAAACGCTGCAGGCGGCGGACTTCATCGCGGCGGAGGACACAAGGGTGTCCGTGAAGCTGCTGAACCATTTCGGCATCAAAAAACCCTTGGTGAGCTATCACGAGCACAACCGCGCGGCGGCGGGACAGGCCATTCTGGCGCGCCTGCTGGCGGGGGAGAGCTGCGCCCTGGTGACGGACGCCGGCACGCCGGCCATCAGCGACCCCGGCGAGGGCTTAGTGCGGCTGTGCGGGGAAAACGGCGTTACCGTGGAGGCTATTCCCGGCTGCTGCGCCGCCATATGCGCCCTGGCGGTGTCGGGGCTGCCCACGGGGCGGTTCACCTTTGAGGGATTTCTCTCCGCCAACAAAAAAGAGCGCCGCACGGCGCTGCTGAAGCTGAAATGCGAGGAGCGCACCATGGTTTTTCACGAGGCGCCCCACAAGCTGCGCGCCACCCTCGCGGACATGGCGGAGATTTTGGGCGACCGGCCGGCGGCGCTGTGCCGCGAGCTGACGAAGCTCCACGAGGAGACCCTGCGCACCACCCTCTTGCAGGCGGTGGAGTTATACAGGGAAAAGGAGCCACGGGGCGAATATGTGCTGGTGGTGGCCGGCGCGCAGCCGACGGAGGAGCCGGCGATCTCGCTGGAGGAGGGCGTGCGGCAGGTGCAGCGCCTGCGGGAAGCGGGCATAAAAATGAAGGAGGCCGTCCGCACGGTGTCCGCCCAGACGGAGCTGAACAAAAACGACCTCTACGAGGCCGTGCTGAAAGCAGAATAAAAACAGCAGAATAAAAAACAGAGGAGAGCAATTTCTCCTCTGTTTTTTATGGGCGGAGTTTTTTCAGTTGAGCCAGGCATTTGGGACAGACGTTTTTGCCCTTGAACACTTGGACGCCCTCGGTACCCTCGCAGAAGATACAACGCTCCTCGAACTTTTGCAGAATGACGGAAGTGCCGTCTACATAGATCTCCAGCGGATCCTTTTCCGCAATGTTCAGAGTGCGCCGCAGCTCTGCCGGCAAAACGATTCGGCCAAGCTCGTCAACCTTCCTCACGATTCCGGTAGATTTCACACATATTCCCCTTTTGTCCTTATTGGTGTTTTTCTATTATGTCACAGTGCAACGCTAAAGTCAATCGAAATTCGACAATTTCTCCGTATTTCATATTTATTATTCGTTGATTTTGTGCATATAGTCCTATGAGGTGAGGGAAATGGCAATGGCGATCGTGTGGGGCGTCATGGTAATGGCGTCCGTTGTGTGCGCAGTGGCCGGTGGGCGGATGGCGCAGGTTTCGTCGGCGGCGTTGGAGGGCGCCCGAGCGGCGGTGGAGCTGTGCATCTCGCTGGCGGGGGTGCTGTGCCTGTGGTCGGGGTTCATGGAGCTGCTGAAGCAGTGCGGGCTGGAGCGGAAGTTGGCGGCGCTGTTCCGCCCGCTTATGCGGCGGCTGCTGCCGCAGGCCAGTCGGGACGCGGAGACCATGGCGGCGGTGAGCGGCAATCTCTCGGCCAATCTTCTGGGGCTGGGCAATGCCGCCACGCCGCTGGGCATCCGCGCCGCGCGGCGCATGGCGCTGGGGGCGGAGGGCAGAGCCACCGACGAGCTGTGCCGGCTGGTGGTGCTGAACACCGCCTCCGTGCAGCTGCTGCCCACCACGGTGGCGGCGGTGCGGGCGGGATGCGGGTCGGCGGCGCCCTTTGACATTTTGCCGGCGGTGTGGGTCAGCTCGATTTTGTCGGTGTCCGTGGGGCTGCTGGCCGCGCGGCTTTTAGAACGGGTGGTGCGCTGATGGTTTTGACAAAATTCAGCGACTATCTTATTCCCCTGCTGTTGGCGGGGGCGGCGCTCTATGCCCTGTGCCGGCGGGTGGACGTGTTTTCGGCGCTGACCACCGGAGCGGGAGAGGGGCTGTCCGTGGTGCTGCGGATATTGCCGCCGCTGGTGGCGCTGCTGACGGCGGTGTATATGCTCAGAGCCAGCGGCGCGCTGGAGCTGCTGACGGAGCTGCTGACGCCGGTGCTGACGTTTTTGGGCATCCCGCCGGAAACGGTGGGGCTGCTGCTCATCCGCCCCGTCAGCGGCAGCGGCGCGCTGGCCGTGGGCAGCGACATCATGCAGACCTACGGCCCCGACAGCACCATAGGCCGCACGGCGGCGGTGATGCTGGGGAGCACGGAGACCACGTTTTACACCGTGGCGGTATACTACGGCGCCGCGGGGATCCGCCGCACCCGCCACACCATTCCGGCGGCACTGGCGGCGGACATCACCGGTTTTCTGGCGGCGGCGTGGACGGTACGGTGGATGTTTTGAAAAAATACTGCCGCAGATAAGCCTGCGGCAGTATTTTTATACATAATAAGGGTTCGGCTTGCCGAGAATAACAAAGATGTCTACAAGCCAGCCGATGCCGCACAGGCCGGCGGTGAAAAGGTAGAGGACACCCATGCCGGTCTTGCCCTCATAGAATTTGTGGACGCCGAAATAGCCCAGAAACAGGCAGAGCAGAAACGCGACCCACTTGTCGCATCTGCGCGTGGAAGTGGCGGCTAGGGCGACATTTTTATTAACATTTGTGTTTACATTTTTGCTGACATTAGCGTTGACACTGGAGTTGCTGTTATTATTATTGATGACGATATTAGGCTGCTCCTGCTTTAGCTGCTGAACCTGCTTGCCGCATTTCGGGCAGACGATGCAGTCTTTATCAATGGCTTCGCCGCAGTGCTGGCAGAACTTCGCGTTTTCCGCAAGGGCGCCGCACTCGGGGCAGACCTTGCTGTCGTTGGGGATCTCTTTTCCGCATCTAACACAATACATAACGCTTCTCCCTCTCGTTGTATTCAATAAACGATATTTAATATCGAATATATACGAATTATATATTTGCGAATACAATTAGTCAAGAGGTGAATGCTGAAATGGAACGATTTTTCCCGAAAAAACAAGAAAAGGAAGTTATTTCCATCCGAATTTCAACCGACCTTCTTGCAACGGTGGATCGAAAATCAGCCTCCTTTGACATAAGCAGAAACGAATTTATCAACCAGTGCATCTCGTTCGCTCTGGAGCACATGGAAGATACGGATTAAAAACTCCGCCATCCTCAGATGGCGGAGTTTTTTGCAAAAGAAGGGCTTACATCTTCTCCGGTGCGGAGCAGCCGATGAGGGTCATGCCGTTTTTCAGGACGCTGCGGGCGGTGTCTGCCAGCAGCAGGCGAGCCTTCAGCAGCTCCTCCGCCTCGCCCTTGATGCGGCAGGCGTTATAGAACTTGTGGAAGGCGGCGGCCAGCTCCGTGAGGTAGCGGTTGATGAAGCTGGGGTCGTAGTCACGGGCGGCCAGACGCACGATGTCGCAGTAGCTGGCGATCTGCTTGATGAGCGCCAGCTCCGTGGGGTCGGTGAGAAGGGAGAAGTCCACTTCGTCGGCGCTGGGCACGGCGTGGCCGTCGGCGGCCAGATTCTTCAGCAGCGTGCAGATGCGGGCGTGGGCGTACTGCACATAGTACACGGGGTTTTCGCTGTCCTCCCGCACGGCCAGACCCAGATCGAACTCCATCTGCGTTTCCGGCTTGGCGTTGAAGAAGTAGCGGCAGGCGTCCACGGGCACCATGTCCAGCAGATCCGTCAGGGACACGGCCTTGCCCGTGCGCTTGGACATGCGCACCACCTCGCCGTCCTGCACCAGCTTCACCAGCTGCATGAGCACAATGTCCAGCCGATGCGCGCCGTCCAGCCCCAGAGCGTCCATGGCGCCTTTGAGGCGGGCGACGTGGCCGTGGTGGTCGGCGCCCCAGATGTTAATGACCTTGTCAAAGCCGCGGACGGCGAATTTGTTGCGGTGGTAGGCGATGTCGGCGGCGAAATAGGTGTAAAACCCGTTGGCGCGGCGGAGCACGTCGTCCTTCAGCCCCAGCTTCTCGATGGCCTCGTCGGTCTTGCCGGCGGCCTTGAGCTGAGCGGCGAGAATTTCGGAGGTCTTCAGCCACAGGGCGCCGTCCTTTTCGTAGGTGTAGCCCCGCTTGGTCAGCTCCGCCACGGAGTCGGCCACATAGCCGCTCTCGTGGAGGCCGGACTCGAAGAACCACTCGTCATACTGAATGCCGTACCGCGCCAGATCGGCCTTCATCTTGGGGATGTTGTGAGCCAGACCGAACTGCGCCAGCGCGTCGTGGCGGGTCTTTTCGTCCGCGTTCAGGAGGCTATCGCCGTGGGCGTCTGCGTAGAGCTGCGCCAGCTCGCGGATGTCGTCGCCGTGGTAGCCGTCCTCGGGGAACTCCACGGCGTCCTCACCCTTGAAAATTTGGAAATAGCGGGCTTCCAGACTCTTGGCAAATTTTTCGATCTGATTGCCGGCGTCATTGACATAGAACTCCCGCCATACGTCGGCGCCGGACTTTTGGAGCACGGAGGCCAAGGTGTCGCCCAGCACGCCGCCGCGGGCGTTGCCCATGTGCATGGGGCCGGTGGGGTTGGCGGAAACGAACTCCACCATGTACTTTTTGCCCCGCAGGGTGTCGTTTTCGCCGTAGGCTTTGCCCGCCTGCTGCACGGCGCGCACGGTCTCGCCGAACCAGCGCGTGCCCAAGGTGAAGTTCAGGAACCCGGGGCCGGCCATGGCGGCGGAGGTGAAGTAGCTGCCGGAAAGCTCCATGTTGTCCAGCAGGAGCTGCGCCAGCTCGCGGGGGTTCTTCTTCAGCGCCTTGGCGGCGGCCAGACAGAAGGTGGTGGTGTAGTCGCCGTTGGCGGTGTCCTTGGGGATCTCCACCGAGGGCTGCACGGGGCAGCCGGCGGGCAGAAGGCCGGCGTCGGCGGCTTTGTTATAGGCCTGCAGGGTCAGCTCCAGCACCTGCGCCTTGGCGTTTTGGATCATATTCATAGTAAATTCTCTCCTTACTTTTTCTTTGGAAACAAAGTTTATTAAAAGCCTATCAAAAGCCTCGCAGAGTTTGCCGCCCGCAGGCGGCAAAAAAATCAAATCATTTTTCACCGCGACATGCGCGTGGGGAAAAATACCTCTCAGGCTGCAAGTGTGGAATTTTGAGCCATAGGCTCAAAATTATGCGCGCAGCAGACTGCAAGCCTTTTGGCAGAAAATTCCGCAGGAATTTTCGCCAGTTATTTTCTTAGAAACAGGCTGACGCGCAGCGCGCTCACCGGCTGCATCCCCACCAGCAGCATGTATTCCAGCACCACCGAGCCGTCCCTGCGGCCGGAGAGATCCCACTTGACCTCCTTGGTCTTCACGTTCAGGGTCAGGCTGCCTTGGGGCGTTTTGATCTGGGTGGCGGTGACGGCGGCGGGATCCAGCAGCAGGCCGTAGCCCTCCCCTTCATTCACCACGATGGCGCGGCCGGTGTCCGTTTCCAGCTTGACGTCCGAGCGGAGGGTGGCCTTTTCGTCCTCGCAGTTCACGGCTTCGTATTGGAGGTGCCAGCCGTACTCGGTCTTCTCCACCGCGGCGGTGCCCTCCATGCGGATCACGTCCTCCACGCCGCCGAACACGCTGCGGCTGGCCACCCGTATCTGTGCGGTTCCTTCCATGATTTTCTCCTTAATATCGGTCAATATCCACGGGCAGGACGGGCTTTTTCAGCTCCTCCTGCAGAAAACGGCTGGCCATGACGCCGAAATCCGAGGGCTGGTCGCTGGCGTACAGGGTGGCGTCTCCGGACTGCTCCGCCGCCAGCATATCGCCGCTTTGCAGCGTCTCCTGCAGCGCCCGAGCTGCTTCCGCGCCGGCGTTGATAAGCGTGACGCCCGACCCCATGACGCGGCCGATGACCTCCGTCAGCAGGGGGTAGTGGGTGCAGCCGAGGATCAGCGTGTCGATGCCCGTTTGCCGCAGAGGCTCCAGATACTCCCGCGCCACGGTCTCGATGACCACGTCCCCGAGCTTGTAGCGCCCGTTTTCCACCAGCGGCACGAACAGGGGACAGGCCTTGGCGATGACCTCCACGGCGGGGTCGATGGCGGCGATGCAGCGCTCATAGGCGCCGCTGCGGACAGAGGCGGCGGTGGCGATAAGCCCCACGCGGCGGTTTTTCGTGACCGCAGCGGCGCGGCGGCAGGCAGGCTCCACCACGCCTAAAATGGGCAGGTCATTCTCCTGCCGCAGCACGGGCAGGCAGGTGGTGGACACGGTGCCGCAGGCCACCAGAATGGCCTTGATGTCGAAGCTGCGGAGAAAATGCACGTCCTGACGGGCGTATTTCAGCAGGATCTCCGCCGAGCGGCCGCCGTAGGGCACACGGGATGAGTCCCCGAAGTATATAATGTTTTCAGAGGGGAGGAGCTTTCGCAGCTCCCGCACGGCGGTCAGACCGCCCACGCCGGAGTCGAAAACGCCCACGGGCCGCTGATCCATGTGGATTCACCTCAAATCGCATATAATAATAGTAACCAATCAATTATACTATGGATCGCCGTCTATCACAAGGAAAATTTGGCGCAGCTGCCCATTTTTTTCAGTGGCAATTTCTCCTTTCTTCTGCTATACTGAAACGCAACAGGGAAGCAAACGGCAAGGAGGTGCCTGTTATGGATCTTAAACTGACGCAAAAACAGTTCCGGCGGCTGCTGGATCTGGTGTATATCGGCAACTGGGTGCTCAACTCCACCCGAGGTGACGACCGGATCCGGGAGTATGATCAGGTGGAGAGTCTGGTGTTTTCCCACTGCCTGCAAAACGGCATGGCCAAGCTCACGGAGCTGTACGAGGGGGAGCTGATCCCCTCCCGCGCCTTTGCCGAGGGCGGCATCCATGAGGCCATCATGGCCTATGAGGACAATGTGTTTTTCGAGATCCTGGCGCAGGAGCTTGCCCTGCGGGATCTGGACGATCCCCCCATCACGGAGGAGAACTACGACGAGGTCATGGAGCGGATGAACGAGTATCTGGGCGAGTTCCAGCGCCACGGCACGGACAATGTGACGGTGGAGATAGAGGAGTAAGGAGCAAGGGAAATACAATTTTAAGATAAGGAGCGTATGGCAGAGAGCGTAGAAACGCGATCCTGCCACAAAATATCATGGATAAAAGCGAATTGCTAAAAGAAATTAAAATGCCATATAATGAGCTCTTGAACTATCTCACAAAGAAATATGGGCCTGCAAAATATGATTATTTTTCTACACCAGAATGTAAAAGTAAAAACAAAAAGGCGTCTCGGTCTTCGGAGGGGCTTTATTGCCACCATATGGATGAAGATAAAGGTGTAAATTTGACGAGTGCATTTCATGCAGTGAGACAGCCGTTTGAGTGGCAGAGAAAAGAACGGTTGGTTTACTGCAATGCGCTCGAGCACCTGCTTTTGCACATGAAGATTGATGTGCTGAGGCAAAATAAGGAGATGTCAAGTCCGATGGACATAGAGATCTTTTTCACCTCCCATGGCGTGCATATGGTGTGCAAAACGATAAATGGCTTATTCGCGGATGACAAACCGGCGAATGGTTGGAGAATGAAATGTTATAACGAAATCAAGGAAAACTATGACGACTATATTTGCATTGTAAGAGCATTTATGCTGTATATTGAAAAAAATTATAAGGGGAAAAAGGATAAAAACAAATTTCTGACCGCAGGAAGGCATGTTTATTTTTCTAAAAGCGACTGTCAGATTATAGGAATAATAGAAAATCAAGGATTAGAGGATGATTCGTATGCACTCTTTTCTGAATGCGATTGCAAGATTGTAAATATTTCAGAGAAGAGAGACTATTTCACACTACAATCCCCGCGTGGAGAGGAGAAGCTTTTCCCCGTCGGAGCGATAGCGAGCCGGTTCACATATACAGATTGGTTAGACTACCAGTTCCGAAAGATGGCTTCTGGGTTCAAAGGAATATTTTACAAGCAAATATACGATGACTTTATTAATTGCCCAGTTGACATCATTATTGATGAGTACTCAGATGCATTAAAGGTTGATTTTTCAAAAGAAGAATTCCTGTGGGGGCATTATTTCAGATAAAAACAGAGGGATGAGGACCTATAAAAGCTTGTTAAAGCACACAGGATTAGTCTGTAAGAAAAGTACTACTCATATTTTTGCTAAAAAAAGAGGAGGGAAAACTCCTCTTTTTTCGATGGGAAATATGAATACAATGCAAGGACGATGCGGGCGGCGGGGTGAGGGCACCCCGCCCTACGGAGGGTTTGGGGGCGGTGCAGCATCGGCGGCTTGTTGCGTTTTTAAGAAGATTACACCACCTGGAACAGGAAAAATTTCAGATAGTCCGTTTCTTCCACGCCCCAGAGGATGGGATGGTCGCAGCACTGCTGGCGCTGCTCGATCTGCCGCAGCTGCACGCCGGCGTCCCGAGCGGCGGAGCGGAGCATGGCCATGAACCGCTCCGTGGAGGCGAAATGGCTGCACGAGCAGGTGGCTAAGTATCCGCCGCGGGGCAGCAGCCTCATGGCACGGTAGTTGATCTCCTTATAGCCGGTCATGGCGCTTTCGATGGTCTTGCGGCTCTTGGTGAAGGCCGGCGGGTCGAGGATGATGAAGTCGTATTGCCTCGGCTGCTTTTCCAGCTCCGGCAGCAGGTCGAACACGTTGGCGGCTCGGCACTCCATCACATCGTCAAGGCCGTTGATGCGGGCGTTCTCGGCGGCGCATTCCACGGCAAACTCCGACACGTCCACCGCCGTCACATGCTTAGCGCCGCCTTTGGCCGCGTTGAGGGCGAAGGAGCCGGTGTGGGTGAAGCAGTCCAGCACCGTCCGCCCCTTGGCCAGCCGCGCCACCGCCTGCCGGTTGTATTTCTGATCCAAAAAGAAACCGGTTTTCTGGCCGTTGATGAAGTCCACCCGATAGCGGATGCCGTTTTCCACGATGTCCGCCCCCGTGAGAGCAGGCTCCGGCTCGCCGGGCAGGGGGAACCAGCCCTTGCCCTGCGCCAGACCCTCTTTTTCCCGCAGGGCGGCGTCATTGCGCAGGTAGACGCCGGCGATGTCCTGCCCGTCCGCCCGCAGCACCTGCACCAGAATGGGCAGCAGCCGCGCCTGTATGCGCTCCATGCCCAGACTCATCACCTGCGCCACCAGCACGGAGCCGAAGCGATCCACCGTCAGCCCCGGGAAGCCGTCCGCCTCCCCGAAGATCACCCGACAGCAGAGCAGGTCTTCCGGCTGCATCACCGTTTTGCGGTAGTCCCACGCGTACTGCACCCGCCGCTGCCAGAAGGCATCGTCGAAGCGGTCGTTGGCGTTGCGGGAGAGCAGGCGGCAGCGGATGAGGGAGCGGCTGTTATAAAAGGCCGTGCCGAGATACGCGCCCTTGCTGCTGACCACATCGGCCAGCCCGCCGTCCTCCACGGCGCCCACAAGCGCCGTCACCTCGGCGGCGTATACCCACGGATGTCCCGCCGCCAATGCCCGCTCCCCCTTTGGGGTGATGCGCACCTGCGGGTACGGTCTTTCAGCCTTCATATTCGCTCCTGCCTTTCTGAAAAAATCAATTCATTGTAGCACATTTCCGGCGCCATTGCCATATAAATAGGAGGAGAAATTATAAGCAGGGAGGCCGTTTTCATGCCCAAAATATTTTTAAGCCCCTCCACGCAGGAATATAATCAGTATATCACCGGCGCCGGCAGCGAGGAATACTTCATGAACTTGCTGGCGGACGCCATGGAGCCGCTGCTGCTTTCTAACGGCATCCAGTACGTCCGCAACGATCCGCAGGGCACCGTGTCCACCTCCATCCAGCAGAGCAACGCCGGTAGCTACGACTTTCATCTGGCGCTGCACTCCAATGCCTCCGGCCCAGGCAGCGAGGGGCGGAATCGGGGCATCATTGCCTTCTACTACCCCGGGAGCGTCAACGGCCAGCGGGCGGCGGAGCTATTTGCCTCGGCGCTGCGGGAGATTTATCCCGTGCCGGATCAGGTCACCGCCCGCTCCACCACCACGCTGGCGGAGGTGCGCCGCACCAAAGCGCCCACGGTGCTGCTGGAGATCGGCTACCACGACAACGCCGCCGACGCCCAGTGGATCGCCGAGCACATAAATCTCATCGCCCAGACCCTCGTGCAGGCCATGACGGAGTATTTCGGCCTGCCCTATGTCTACCCCGATCCCAGCCAGCAGGGGCTGGCCGTCACGGATTCCGGCGGCCCCGTGAACCTGCGAGCCTATCCCTCGGCGGAGGGGCAGGTGCTGACGCAGATCCCCTGCGGCGCCACCGTCACGGTGTTCGGCCAGTATCGGGGGTGGTATGTGGTGCTCTATAACGACACCATCGGCTACGCAAACTCCGCTTTTATCCGCCTGTGAGCAAAAATAATTGCGCCGCAGGCGTCATTTTCCCTTGACAGTTTTGTAAAATGCGATTAATATTAGAAAGGATATGCACCCGAAAGATCAGGGGGTCTTTTTGGTTGTTTTCTACACTCAAACGGGAAACCGTTTCATTCGGATTTATACACATTCACACACAGAGGAGGCAGACCAATCATGAACACAGTTGGCTACATCGTAGCGGCTGTTGCGGCGGCAGTTGCGCTGCTGATTGGCATCCTTGTCGGCATTCAGATCCGCAAAAAGAAAGCGGAAAGGGAAATTTCCAGCGCTGAGGATGAAGCAAAGCGCATCATCAACGAAGCCATTAAAAGCGCCGAGAGCAAGAAGCGTGAGGCTCTGCTGGAGGCAAAGGAAGAGATCCTGAAAAACCGCGCGGAATACGAGAAGGAAGTCAAGGAGCGCAGGGCGGACATGCAAAGGCAGGAGCGCCGTCTGCAGCAGAAGGAAGAAAACATCGATCGCAAGACCGATGCCATCGAAAAAAAGGAGGAGGCGCTGGCCGAAAAGCACGACGCCATCCTCAAGGAGCAGGATGAGATCAAGCTCATCAAGCGCAGCCAGACCGAGATGCTGGAGCGCATTTCCGGTTTCACCGCCGACCAGGCCAAGGAGTACCTGATCCAGCAGGTGGAGTCGGAGGTCACCCATGAGACCGCCATGAAGATCAAAGAGATCGAAGCCCGCGCCAAGGACGAGGCAGATCAGCGCGCCCGCGAGATCGTGGCCACTGCCATCCAGCGCTGCGCCGCAGACCATGTGGCCGAGATCACCGTCAGCGTGGTTCCCCTGCCCAATGACGAGATGAAAGGCCGCATCATCGGCCGCGAAGGCCGCAACATCCGCACGCTGGAGACTCTTACCGGCGCCGATCTCATCATCGACGACACCCCCGAGGCCATCACCGTGTCCTGCTTCGAGCCTGTCCGCCGCGAGGTGGCTCGTCTGGCGCTGGAAAAGCTCATTGCCGACGGCCGCATTCACCCCACCCACATCGAGGAGATGGTGGAGAAGGCGCGCCGCGAGGTGGACGCCGTGATCCGTGCCGAGGGCGAGCGCGCCGTGCTGGAGACAGGCGTGCGGGGTGTGCATCCGGAGCTGCAGAAGCTGCTGGGGCGCCTGCACTACCGCACCAGCTACGGCCAGAACGTGCTGCAGCACTCCATCGAGGTGTCCCACATCGCCGGCATGATGGCGGCGGAGCTGGGCGCCGACGTGACGGCTGCCAAGCGCGCCGGCCTGCTGCACGACATCGGCAAGGCCGTTGACCACGAGATGGAGGGCACCCACATCCAGCTGGGCGTGGAGTTCTGCCGCAAGTATAAGGAAAAGGAAGATATCATCCACGCCATTCAGGCGCACCACGGCGACGTGGAGTGCAAGACGCTGGTGGCCTGTCTGGTGCAGGCAGCGGACGCCGTTTCCGCGGCTCGTCCCGGCGCACGGCGCGAGAATCTGGAGAACTATATCAAGCGTCTGGAGAAGCTGGAGGAGATCACCAGCGACTATCCCGGCGTTGAGAAGAGCTACGCCATTCAGGCCGGCCGCGAGGTGCGCGTGATGGTGAAGCCCGAGCAGGTGTCCGAGGATCAGATGGTGATCCTGGCGCACGATCTGGCGCGCCGCATCGAGAGCGAGCTGGAGTATCCCGGCCAGATCAAGGTGCACGTCCTGCGGGAAACCAAGGTCGTGGAGTACGCCAAATAAGATCATTCACGAAAAATACTGCGTGTACGCTTGCGTACACGCAGTATTTTTCGTGAGGGGAGTTTTTGCGGGCTGCTTCGTGCATAATTTTGCCGCTTGCGGCAAAATTCCACACTGGCAGCCGGGGGAGGTATTTTACCCCACGCCCATGTCGCGGGAAAAAATGATTTTATTTTTTGCCGCATGCGAGCGGCAAATTCTGCGAAGCGTTTTTGTGGCGAAAAACAGCGTTTGCCGCTTGCGCGGGGCGGGCATTTTATATATAATTAGTATTGAAACGAAAACAAAAGGAAACGGAGGCGTGGGGCATGCTTTTCAAGGTGCTGGCCGTGGGCGACATAACAGGTGAGAGCGGCGTGGACTTCCTGCGCCGCCAGCTGGGGCGGCTGAAGCGGGAAAAGGGCATTGATTTTGTGGTGGCCAACGGGGAAAACGCCGCCGGAAACGGCCTGCTGCCCGCCCAGGCCGAGGACATTTTTGCCGCCGGCGCGGACGTTATCACTCTGGGCAACCACACCTTCGGCAAGATGCAGATCGCCCATTTTCTGGACGAAAACCCCTATATCCTCCGCCCCGCCAACTATACCGGCCGCGCTTCGGGTCGAGGCTGGGGGGTGTATGACTGCGGACGGGTGCAGGTGGGGGTGCTGAACCTCATCGGCCGCTGCGGGCTGGATTTCAACGCCGAAAACCCCTTTACCACCGCCGACCGAGTGCTTAAAAACGCGGACAAGCCCACCTTTGTTCTGGTGGATTTTCACGCCCAGGCCACCAGCGAAAAGCTGGCCATGTCCTACTATCTGGACGGGCGGGTCAGCGCCCTCTGGGGCACCCACACCCATGTCCCCACCGCCGACGAGCACGTCTGCCCCAAGGGCACGGGGTACATCACCGATCTGGGCATGACGGGGCCGAGGGAATCCGTGCTGGGCATCCGGCCGGAGCAGTCGGTGGAGTTTTTTCTGGGCGGTCTGCCGGGGCGCTACCGGACGGCGGAGGGAGCCTGCAAGCTGCAGGGCGCCATTTTCACATTGGACAGCGGCACCGGCCTGTGCGTCGGTGTGGAGCGTATAGAAGTTCTGTAAGGAGGATACCATCATGTCAGTTGAAAAAGTGAGAGAATATCTGAAGGGCTACGGCGTGGCTGACCGCATGCAGGAGTTCACCGTGTCCAGCGCCACGGTGGAGCTGGCGGCGGTGGCCGTGGGCGTGGAGCCTGCCCGCATTGCCAAGACCCTGAGCTTTAAGGTGGAGGATGCCCCCATTCTGGTGGTGGCCGCAGGCGACGCCAAGGTGGATAACAGCAAGTACAAGCATTTTTTCCATACAAAAGCCAAAATGCTCACCCCCGAGGAGGCGGTGGAGCGCATCGGCCACGCCGTGGGCGGCGTGTGTCCCTTTGCATTGCCTGCGGACGTGAAGACGTATCTGGACGTGTCGCTGAAGCGGTTTGACACGGTGTTCCCCGCTGTGGGCAGCGCCGCTTCCGCCATTGAGCTTACCTGCGATGAGCTGGAGCGCTGCTGCGGCGAGAACTTCGTGGAGTGGGTGGACGTGTGCAAGGGCTGGCAGGAGGAGCCGGAGGCATGAGGGTTCTCCACGCCGCCGACCTGCACTTGGACAGCGCCTTTGCAGGGCTCGACGATGAAAAAGCGGCGCTTTTCCGGCAGGAGAGTCGGGACACCCTGCGCCGCATGGTGGACTGGGGCAACGACCACGCCGCGGATGTGATGCTGCTGGCGGGGGATCTGTTTGACTCCGACAGTCTTTTCAGCCAGACCGCCCGCACGCTGGCTCTTGCGCTGGCGCGCTTTCGGGGCAAGGTGTTTCTGGCGCCCGGCAACCATGATTTTTATGCCGCCGGCGGCTGCTACGACGCTGTGGATTGGCCGGAAAACGTGCATATTTTCACCGGCCGCACGCCGCAGACGGTGCTTTTGTCGGAGCTGAACGCCTCTGTCACCGGCGCTGCCTTCACCGCCGCCGAGGAGTGGCAGCCCTTTGACGGCGCGGCCTTTTCCGGCGGTGATGCGCCCATCCGATTGGGCATTCTGCACGGCGAAGTGACCCGCGGGGAGAGCAAGTACCGCGCCATTGCGCCGTCGGAGATCAAAAAAACCGACCTCACCTATCTGGCGCTGGGGCATGTGCACCGCTGCGGCGGCGTGCAGTGGGCGGGAAAGACCGCCTATGCCTACTCCGGCTGCCTGCCCGGCCGCGGCTTTGACGAGACCGGCGACAAGGGCTTTCTGTTCGGTGAGGTCACTCCCGAGGGAGTGGACATGGAGTTCGTGCCCTTCGCCCTGCGCCGCTACCAGAGCGTCACGGCGGACATCACGGAGCGCGAGCCGGCGGAGGCCGTCCGCCAGGCGCTGGAGCCGGACTGCGGGCAGGACATCTGCCGCGTGCTGCTCACCGGCGCCCGTCGGGAGGAGCTGTCCCTCGCGGCACTGCAGGCGGAGCTGGCAGGTCTGTGCGCCGCGCTGGAGCTGACGGACGAGACCTATCCGGAGGAGGATATTTGGGCGCACTGCGGAGAGGATTCCCTGCGAGGACTGTTTTTGCAGGAACTGCGAGAGCGGTATGACGCCGCCGAGGAGACGGAAAAGGAGGGGATCCTTCGGGCGGCACGCTTTGGCTTTGCGGCGCTGGAAAATCGGGATCTGTAAGAGGTGACTATGAAAAAAATTCTCATGATCGGCACCGGCGGCACCATCGCCTCGGAGATGACCCCCGAGGGGCTTGCGCCGGAGCTGAACACGCAGCAGCTGCTGGAGTTTATTCCCGACATCGGCGCGCTTTGCCACGTGGACTGCCTGCAGGTGTATAATCTGGACAGCACCAACATCCGTCCGGAAAACTGGCTGGGGGTGGTGGACACCCTGCGGAAAAACTACGACGCCTACGACGGCTTCGTCATCAGCCACGGCACGGACACCATGGCCTACACCGCGGCGGCGCTGAGTTATCTGGTGCAGGGCAGCCCCAAGCCCATCGTGCTCACCGGCGCGCAGAAGCCCATCTGGTTCGACGGCACGGACTCCAAGCGCAACCTGACGGACGCCTTTCTCTACGCCTGCCGCGGCTGCGGCGGCGTGCAGATCGTCTTTAACGGCAAGGTGATTCTGGGCACCCGCGCCCGCAAGACTTTTTCCAAGAGCTTTCAGGCATTTTCCAGCGTGAATTACCCCGACCTTGCGGTGCTGCAGGATGAGCGGCTGCTGCAATACATCCGCACGGAGAGCCTGCCGCGGCCTGTTTTTTATGACAAACTGTGCCGGAACGTGGGGCTTCTGAAGCTGATCCCCGGCACTAAGCGGGAGCTGGTGGCCTTCATGATGGAGCACTACGACGGCATCGTGGTGGAGAGCTTCGGCGTGGGCGGCCTGCCGGAGTACGACGGGGAGGAGTTCTACCCTGTGGTGCGGCAGGCGGTGGAGCGGGGCAAGATCGTGGTGATGACTACCCAGGTGCCCAACGAGGGCAGCGACCTGTCGGTATACCATGTGGGCGGGCACTTAAAGAGCACGCTGCACCTGCTGGAAGCCTTTGACATGACCACGGAGGCCGCCGTGTGCAAGCTCATGTGGATCCTGGGACAGACGAGAGAATTTGAGCGGGTGCGGGAGCTGTTTAACCGGCCGGTGGCGTGGGACATCCTCACCCAGAGCTGAGAGAAAGAGAGAGGGCTATGGATTTATTTGACGAGGGATTTGATTTTTTCAATATTTTCTTTATTGTCATCGCAGTGCTGGTGGTGGGGCTTTTCATTTTCGTGTTTATAAACATGATCAGCCACAGGAGGCTGTTTAACGGCGTGCTGCGGCGCGCCGCGGATCAAATGGAGCGGGATGACCACGCGCCGCGGCTGACGGTGACGGCGACGGTGGTGTCCAAGCGGTCGAATATCACCGTGCATCACCACACCAGCGACTCTGTGTATCCCCACACCTCCACCACCTCCTACTATGCGACCTTTCAGGTGCCGAACGGCGACCGCATGGAGCTGTCGGTGCCGTCCACGGAGTACGGCCTGCTGGTGGAGGGGGACGAGGGCGACCTGACGTTTCAGGGCAGCCGGTTTCTGCGTTTTGACCGCCGCTGGGGCGCGTGAGGCGTAATTGTGCCAAGAGTCAGAGGGGAGTGAAAAGCATGCTGGGGCCGGATCCAAACCGTATCTATCCCAATGAGAACATCAAACAGGTGGTATATATCAAAAATGTCATCACCCGCCCCAATATCGAAGTCGGGGACTACACCTACTACGATGATGTAAACGGCGCGGAAAATTTCCAGGAGCATGTCACGCATCACTATGAGTTTTTGGGCGACAAGCTTATCATCGGGAAATTCTGTGCTATCGGGCGGGGGATCGAGTTCGTGATGAACGGCGCCAACCACCGGATGAAAAGCGTGACTACCTATCCCTTCAACATTATGGGCGGCGGTTGGGAAAAATTTGCGCCGCCCCTGGAGGATCTCCCTCTGAAGGGGGACACAGTGGTGGGAAACGATGTGTGGATCGGGCAGAACGTAACGGTGATGCCGGGGGCGCATATCGGCGATGGTGCCATCATCGCCGCAGATTCCGTGGTGACGAAGGACATCCCGCCCTACTGCGTTGCCGGCGGGAATCCCTGCAGGGTGATCCGGCAGCGCTTTGATGAGGCGCTTACCGCGTATCTGCTGGAGCTGAGATGGTGGGATTGGGACGCGGACAAGATCTTCCACCATATGGAGGCTCTGTGCAGCGGCGACCTGACGAAGATCCGAAGCATTCGGGATTGACGGTGTCTGGCAGCTATTGACAATCCGCGGCCTGCACGATACAATATTTATTTGTAAAAATTCATTTCGGAAATTATTTTATAGAAAAAGTTAGGAGATACATCATGGCAAAAGACCAGAGAAACGTGGAAGCCATCACCCCTATGGAGGTGGATTTCGCCAAGTGGTACACCGATATTTGCCTGAAAGCGGAGCTGGTGGACTATGCCTCCGTGAAGGGCTTTATGATCCTGCGCCCCTATGGCTACGCCATTTGGGAGAACATCCAGCGCATCATGGACGGCATGTTCAAAAAGACCGGACATGTGAACGTGGCTATGCCGGTGCTGATCCCCGAAAGCCTGCTGAAAAAGGAGGGGGAGCTGGTGCAGGGCTTTGCGCCGGAGGTGGCCTGGGTCACCCACGGCGGCAGCGAGAAGCTGGAGGAGCGGCTGGCCTTCCGCCCTACCTCGGAAACCATGTTCTGCGACCACTGGCATAACGTTTTGCAGAGCTATCGGGAGCTGCCCATGCTCTATAACCAGTGGTGCTCCGTCATCCGCTGGGAAAAGACCACTCGGCCGTTCCTGCGCAGCCGCGAGTTCTGGTGGCAGGAGGGGCACACCATCCACGAGACCGCCGAGGAGGCTATTGCCGAGACGGAGCAGCAGCTCAACTGCTACGCCGACTTCTGTCGGGACGCGCTGGCTATGCCCGTGGTGAAGGGGCGCAAGACCGAGAAGGAGAAGTTCGCCGGTGCCGAGGCCACCTACACCATCGAGGCCATGATGAAGGATCGCAAGGCGCTCCAGTCCGGCACCAGCCACTACTTCGGTGACAAGTTCTCCCGCGCCTACGACGTCACCTTCACCGGTCGGGACAACAAGCTCCAGTACCCCTTCCAGACCTCCTGGGGCAGCACCACGCGCCTCATCGGCGCCTGCATCATGACCCATTCGGACAACAATGGCCTGGTTCTGCCCCCGGCGGTGGCGCCCATTCAGGTGATCGTTCTGCCCATCGCCCAGCATAAGCCCGGCGTATTGGATGCCGCTGCGGCGCTGCGTGATCGGCTGGAGAAGGCCGGTCTGCGGGTGAAGATGGACAGCAGCGAGCAGTCCCCCGGCTGGAAGTTCGCCCAGTATGAGATGAAGGGCGTGCCCCTGCGGGTGGAGATCGGCCCCAAGGACATGGAAAAGGAGCAGTGCTGCATTGCCCGCCGTGATACCGGCGAGAAGAGCTTCGTGCCGCTGGCTGACTTGGAGAGCGCCGTGCAGACGCTGCTGCAGGACATCCACGACAACCTCTACGCTATGGCGGAGAAGAATCTGGAGGACAACACCTTCGACTTCACCACTTGGGAGGAGGTCAAGGAGATGGCGCAGGGCAAGGGCGGCTTTGCCCGCACCAAGTGGTGCGGCAGTCTGGAGTGCGAACTGGCCATGAAGGAAAAGGCCGGCGTTTCCAGTCGCTGCATGCCCCTGAAGCAGTCCGGCACCACGGGCAAGTGCCCCGTGTGCGGCAAGGAATGCACCACGGATATTTATTGGGGCGTGGCGTATTAAATCTCCTCTGTGTCATTCCGAGGGAGCGGAGCGACCGTGGGAATCCGTCCTTTTCGCAAGGGAAACGGATTGCCACACCAGTGTGCGCACTGGTTCGCAATGACATTGTGCTTTGGAAATAAGCTGACCGGCGCGGATAAATTTCCGCGCCGGTCTTTTGAAAAAAACACGAGCACGGGATTATCCGTGCTCGTGTTTTTTTATTCTACTGAAACCTTAAAGAGCTTGTGGCAGCGCTCGCAGCAGTAGGTGGCAATATGGCCGCTTTTGGTGACCAAATGCCCTAAAAAGCCGCAATAGGGGCAAGTTTTCTTTTCCATATCAGCGGTTCTCCTTCCAATAGCGGTAGATGGGGCAGCTCTCCCGATTATCACGCTTGCAGAAGTCCTGATACTGGTCGTAGCTGATCCGTTCCTTTTTGATGGCGCAGTAGTTGTCGCCGTATTTTTCCATGGAATAGTCGCACTTATCGCTCATGGCTGCCCTCCGTCAGTCCGGCTCAAAGCCGGTGCCTTGGCAGTGATAGCAGATGCTGCCGTCGAACATCCGGCCTGTTCCGCCGCAGCGGCAGCAGGTTGCGCGGCAAACAAAGCGTTTGCGGAAGCAGCGGCGTTTTTTGAAATAAGCGCACATAGATAATTCCTCCTTGTTTTTTTATTTTTTTTCACTGTAGAGACTCAAAATAGCGTCTATCACATCGGTTTGCCAAAGGCTCTCCTCCTGCAAGGCGAATTCATCGGCAGAACGGGTGAAAAGACCTTTAAAACCTTTGGCGTCAGCCTTTTTATTCGCCTGCGTATTTTCTGCAGAGTAGCCAAGAAAAGGGAACGAAATGAATTGGCCGTTTATCACAATGCCAATGTCAAAATAGTGCGAGGGAGGGTTTGGATGCGAGATCACAAGCATAGGAACCTTGTTGCCGAACAGACCGCCGCTTTTGGCGAAATCTTCGCGGATCGAGGCCGGAATGTTTTTGGACTTGAAGGCATCGGGGAGATTCGCTTTGAGATAGCGAAGCGTTTGGTCGGCGCTGTCGGCAATGCGGACAGGATCATGCGCGGTTCCACGGAATTCTTTAGTGTTGTAGGCCATACGAATATCTCCTTTCTTTTGTCAAATATAAATATACTAAAGTATTTCCGTAAAGTCAACTAATGTTTGATAATAGTATCGTAAAAATTTACCGAAAAAGGAGAGGGTCTGGATTTTAAGCGAGAGAATACACGAATTGAGAGTGCAGCAGGGGTATACGCAGGTGTCGCTGGCGCAAAAGCTGAGCGTGTCCAAGCAGGCGGTGTCCAACTGGGAAAACGGCAATATCCAGCCGTCCATTGACATGCTGCTGCGGATCGCAGACCTGTTTTCCGTGACAACGGACTATCTGCTGGGTCGGGAATACAGCCTGCAGGCCGACTTGAGCCGGCTGCGGCCGGAGGTGGCAGGACACATTCTGCTGCTGATAAAGGATCTGGAGGAAAACGAAAAGGGACGCTGAATAAGGGGGCAGATGCCATGGCCGAATACACGGAGATCCTGCGGGGGCTGCGGGAGGACAGCGATTTGACGCAGGCGCAGGTGGCGGCGGTGCTGGGGACTACGCAGCAGGTCTACGCCCGCTATGAAAAGGGCGCAAACGAGCTGCCGGTGCGCCATTTGCGCGCCCTCTGCGCCTACTACGGCGTCAGCGCCGACTATGTTTTGGGGCTGCCGGAGGGGCTTGGGCGCCCACGCTGAAAAAATTCGTCGTCCCTCACAAAAATATTTCAAAATTTTATAAAAATAAGAGAAAATCCCCTTGACAAAAGGGGGTTTTTCCCTTATTATAAGCAGGTACGCGTGCCACGGGCGCAACACGCCCGGATGCGTTTACAAATGCGATGAACCGAGAGATTGCTCCGCAAGGAGGTAACTTTCGGGGAGTATGTCCGATAATCGGGCGGCTGAGAAGAACCTCTACGCCAGCGTAGATCGCTGTGCCAGAGTGACACCGGCCGGAGTTCGTGCCGGTGTTTCTTATGAGTCGGAATGATACGCACGGATGAGCGTATAGAAATTCTTCTCGCCGTACGGAAAGCGGCCCTCGCAAAACAAAAACCGTACGAAAAATGGAGGAACAAACCAAATGGCAAAAGAAATGATCCGCATTCGCCTGAAGGCCTATGACCACCAGGTCATCGACCAGTCCGCAGAGAAGATCGTGGAGACCGCCAAGCGCAACGGCGCTACCGTGTCCGGCCCCATCCCTCTGCCCACCAAGAAGGAGATCGTCACCATCCTGCGCGCTACCCACAAGTATAAGGACAGCCGTGAGCAGTTCGAGCGCCGCACCCACAAGAGACTGATCGACATCACCAACTCCAACCCCAAGACCGTGGAAGCCTTGATGGCTCTGGATCTGCCCGCGGGTGTGGAAATCGAGATCAAGCTGTAATTATACCTTATATAATATAGCACATCTCAAACCCAACCCCAGCGCCGGAGGGCGCACAACAATCATCATTGCTTGCAAGCCCATCGTCCGTCGACTTGCGTGAGACGGGCGGGGTTACGTCGGCAGAGCAAGCGGTCTGTACCCAATGCAGATTGAACTATGCCGACCAATAACCTTTAAGGAGGATCATACATGAAAGCAATCATCGGCAAGAAAGTTGGCATGTCTCAGATCTTCGACGAAAACGGCAAGGTCATTCCCGTCACTGTTATCGAGGCGGGTCCCTGCACCGTCGTTCAGAAGAAGACTTCCGAGAAGGAAGGCTATGAGTCTGTCCAGCTGGGCTTTGAGGACGTTCCCGAGCGGAAGCTGACCAAGCCCGAAATGGGTCACCTGAGCAAGGCCGGCGTGGCCCCCAAGAAGTATCTGCGTGAATTCAACCTGGAGAACGCCGCCGAGCTGAACATCGGCGACATCGTCAAGGCCGACACCTTCAAAGAGGGCGACTTCGTCGACGTCACCGGCACCAGCAAGGGCCACGGCTACCAGGGCCCCATCAAGCGCCACGGCGCACAGCGCACCCCCATGAGCCACGGCGGCGGCCCCGTGCATCGTCATGCCGGTTCCATGGGTTCCACCACCGATCCCAGCCGCATCTTCAAGGGCCACATCGGCGCCGGTCAGATGGGCTGCGATACCGTCACCATCCAGAACCTGGATGTGGTGAAGGTGGACGCTGACCTGAATCTCATCGCTGTTCGCGGTGCCGTGCCCGGCCCCAAGGGCGGCCTGGTTCTCATCAAGAGCACTGTGAAGACCCACCGCGTCAAGAACGTGGAGGCCGGTATCAGCAACAACCCGCAGAAGGCTTCCGGCCGCAATCCCCAGAAGGCCTCTGCGCGTAATAAGTAAGGAAAGGAGTGCTTGAACAATGTCTACCATCAAAGTTTTGAACATGGCCGGCGCAGAAGTCGGTACCGTGGAGCTGAAGGACAGCATCTTTGGCATTGAGCCTAATGAGAGCGTCGTTCACGAAGTGGTGAAAAATCACCTGGCAAACTGCAGACAGGGTACTCAGAGCGCTCTGACCCGTGCTGAAGTTTCCGGCGGCGGCAAGAAGCCCTGGCGCCAGAAGGGCACCGGCCACGCCCGTCAGGGCAGCACCCGTGCTCCCCAGTGGACCCACGGCGGCATCGTGTTTGCCCCCAAGCCCCGCAGCTATTCTTATGTCCTGAATAAGAAGGTCAAGAGACTGGCTATGAAGTCTGCTCTGTCCGCCAAGGCAGCCGCAGGCGAGATCATCGTGGTGGATTCCATCAAGATGGACGCTATCAAGACCAAGGACTTCCGCACCTTCCTGGGCGCCGTCAAGGCGGAGGGCAAGGCTCTGGTGGTCACTCCTGCCAAGGATGAGATCATCGTAAAGTCCGCCCGCAACATCCCCGGCGTTGAGACCGCTATGGCCAACCTGATCAATGTCTATGACATTCTCAAGGCCAAGTATCTGGTCATCGACAAGGAAGCCCTCGCAGTAATCGAGGAGGTGTTCGCATAATGGCTAACGTATACGACATCATTATTCGTCCCATCATCACCGAGCGTTCCATGGCCGCTACCGGCGAGAAGAAGTATGTCTTCGAGGTAGCGCCCACCGCCGGTAAGATCGAGATCAAGAACGCCGTGGAGAAGATCTTCGGCGTGAAGGTGGCTAAGGTCAACACCATCAACTACGATGGCAAGGCCAAGCGCCTGGGCGCCGGCCGTCCCGGCACCCGCAAGAGCTGGAAGAAAGCCTATGTCCAGCTGACCAAGGATTCCAAGACCATCGAGTTCTTCGAAGGTATGGTCTGATAACGGAAGGAGTGTAAAGAATGTCTATTAAAACTTTTAAGCCGACCACACCCTCCCGCAGACACATGACTGTCAACGGCTTCGACGGCATCAACAAGCACGCCAAGCCCGAGGCAAGCCTGACCGAGGTGCTGAAGAAGAATGCTGGTCGCAACAGCTATGGCCGCATCACCGTCCGTCATCGCGGCGGCGGCGAGAAGCGCAAGTACCGTATCATCGACTTCAAGCGCGACAAGATGGACATGGAAGCCACTGTCCTGCAGCTGGAGTACGATCCCAACCGCAGCGCCAACATCGCGCTGGTGCAGTATGAGGACGGCGAGAAGCGCTACATCATCGCTCCCGTTGGCCTGAACGTCGGCGACAAGGTTCTCTCCTCTGCCGCTGCCGACATCAAGCCCGGCAACTGCCTGCCCATCGCCAACATCCCTGTTGGTACCGTCATCCACAACATCGAGATGCATCCCGGCCGCGGCGCCCAGCTGGTTCGCTCCGCCGGCACCTATGCTCAGCTCATGGCTAAGGAAGGCGAAAACGCCCAGATCCGTATGCCCTCCGGCGAAGTGCGCATCATCCGCACCAACTGCATGGCCTGCATCGGCCAGGTGGGCAACCTGGAGCACGAGAACGTGCAGATCGGTAAGGCCGGCCGCAAGCGCCACATGGGTTGGCGTCCCACCGTCCGCGGTTCCGTCATGAACCCCTGCGACCACCCCCACGGCGGTGGTGAAGGTAAGTCCCCCGTGGGTCGTCCCGGCCCTGTCACTCCTTGGGGCAAGCCTGCTATGGGTTACAAGACCCGCAAGAAGAAGAACCCCACCGACAAGTTCATTGTCAAGCGTCGTAATGTGAAGTAAGGGAGGCAAGAGAATATGAGCAGATCTATTAAAAAAGGCCCGTATGTTGCCCCGGAGCTTCTCAAGCGGGTCGAAGAGATGAACGCAAAGGGCGAGAAGAACGTGCTGAAGACCTGGAGCCGCAGCTCCACCATCTTCCCCGCGTTCGTGGGTCACACCATCGCCGTGCATGATGGCCGCCGCCATGTGCCTGTCTATATCCAGGAGGATATGGTGGGTCACAAGCTGGGTGAGTTCGCTCCCACCCGCACGTTCCGCGGCCACGCAAAGTCTAAGTAAGAAGGAGGATGCAGAATACAATGGAAGCTAAAGCTTATTTGAGATATGTCCGCATCTCTCCCCGCAAGGTGCAGATCGTGTGCGATCTGATCCGCGGCAAGGATGCCAAGACGGCCATGGCCATTCTGATGCAGACCCCCAAGGCGGCCTCCGAGCCGCTGGTGAAGCTGCTCAAGAGCGCCTGCGCCAACGCTGAAAACAACTTCAACATGGATCCTGAAAAGCTGGTGGTCACCCAGGTGTTCGCCACCCCCGGCCCCATTCTCAAGAGAATGATGCCTCGGGCGCAGGGTCGTGCTTACCGCATCAACAAGAGAACCTCTCACGTGACGCTGGCCGTCGCTGAGAAAGAGTAAGGGAGGGAAACAGTTTTATGGGACAGAAAATTAATCCCCACGGCTTCCGCGTGGGCGTCATCAAGGACTGGGATTCCCGTTGGTATGCCAGCAATGAGAAGGTGGGCGACCTTCTGGTGGAGGATCACAAGATCCGCGTGTACCTGAAGAAGCTCCTGTATGCCGCCGGTGTCTCCAAGATCGAGATCGAGCGCAGCAGCGAGGTCGTCACCATTTATCTGCACGTTGCCCGTCCCGGTGTGGTCATCGGCAAGGGCGGCGCCCAGATCGAGGAGTATCGCCAGAGCGTTGAGAAGCTCATCGGCAAGACCGTGAAGCTGAACATCGTTGAGGTGCGCAACCCCGATATGGACGCGCAGCTGGTGGCCGAGAACATCGCCGCCCAGCTGGAGAAGCGTATTTCTCACCGCCGCGCCATGAAGAACGCCATGGGTCGTGCCATGCGCGCCGGCGCCAAGGGCATCAAGTGCAACTGCTCCGGTCGTCTGGGTGGTCGTGAGATCGCCGGTTCCGAGCACTATCACGAGGGCACTATCCCTCTGCAGACCCTGCGCGCCGACATCGACTACGGCTTCGCTGAGGCTGCCACCACCTTCGGCCGCATCGGCGTGAAGGTGTGGATCTACAAGGGCGAGGTGCTGAGCCAGGCTCTGCGCACCACCCCCCGTACCCTGGACACCAGCAAGCCCTACCAGGAGCGCCGTGAGCGCCGCGGTCGTCGTGACGGCGATCGTCGTGGCGGCTTCCGCCGTGACGGCCAGAACGGTGGCTTCAACCGCGACCGTAACGGCAGCCGTCCCCAGGGTGGTTTCCGCAAACCCGCAGAAAAGAAAGAAGGAGGCGCTCAGTAATGCTTCTGCCCAAGAGAGTTAAGTACCGCAGAGTACACCGTGGCCGCCTCACCGGCAAGGCCATGAGAGGCAACAAGATCACCTACGGTGAATTTGGCCTCGTTGCGCTGGAACCCGCATGGATCACCAGCAACCAGATCGAAGCCGCCCGTATCGCCATGACCCGTTATACCAAGCGTGGCGGTCAGGTGTGGATCAAGATCTTCCCCGATAAGCCCGTTACCGAGAAGCCCGCTGAGACCCGTATGGGTTCCGGTAAAGGTTCTCCCGAGTATTGGGTAGCCGTTGTTAAGCCCGGCCGTGTCATGTTTGAGATCGCCGGTGTTTCCGAAGATGTCGCCCGCGAGGCTCTGCGTCTGGCCAGCCACAAGCTGCCCATCAAGACCAAGATCGTCAAGCGCGAGGACGTCGCAGCCCAGGAAGTAGGTGAATGAGATGAAGGCAACTGAAGTACGTGCAATGAGCGTTGAGCAGCTCAATGAAAAGCTCGACTCCCTGAAGAAGGATCTGTTCTTCCTGCGTATGCAGCACGCAACCAATCAGCTGGACAATCCTCTCAAGATCGCTGAAACCAAGCGTGACATCGCCCGGGTGAAGACCGTTATCCGTGAAAAGGAGGAGAAGTAATATGGAAGAGAAAAGAGTTTCCTCCCGCAAGGTCAGAGTTGGCAAGGTAGTTTCCGACAAGATGGACAAGACCGTGGTCGTGGCCATTGAGGATCGTGTCGCTCACCCTCTGTATAAGAAGATCGTCGGCCGCACCTATAAGCTGAAGGCTCACGATGAGGAGAACACCTGCGGCGTAGGCGATATTGTTAAGGTGATGGAGACCCGCCCCCTGTCCAAGGACAAGCGTTGGCGCGTGGTCGAGATCGTTGAGAAGGCTAAGTAAGGAGGTAACCGAGAATGATTCAGCAAGAGTCTTATCTGAAGGTTGCCGATAATACCGGCGCCAAGGAGATCAAGTGCATCCGCGTTCTGGGCGGTTCCAAGCGCAAGTACGGCAACATCGGCGACGTCATCGTTGCTTCCGTGCGCAAGTCCACCCCCGGCGGTCAGGTGAAGAAGGGCGAGGTCGTCAAGGCTGTGATCGTTCGCAGCGCTAAGGGCGTGCGCCGTGCAGACGGCACCTATGTCCGTTTTGATGACAACGCTGCCGTCCTCATCAAGGACGACAAGAACCCCAGAGGTACCCGTATCTTTGGGCCCGTTGCCCGTGAGCTGCGTGACAAGGACTACATGAAGATCCTGTCCCTGGCTCCCGAAGTAGTTTAAGGAGGGGCCGAAGAAATGAATAGTCTGAAAATCAAGAAGAACGACAAGGTCGTCGTCCTGTCCGGCAAGGACAAGGGCAAGACCGGCAAGGTCCTGGGCACCGTGCCCAGCGAGGCCAAGGTCGTTGTGGAAGGCATCAACATGGTCACCTGCCACATCAAGCCCCGCAAGCAGGGCGAAGAGGGCGGCATCGTGAAGCGTGAGGCTGCCATCTATGCCAGCAAGGTGCAGGTCGTCTGCCCCAAGTGCGACAAGGGCACCCGCGTGGCCTACAAGATCGCTGACGGCAAGAAGATCCGCGTGTGCAAGCACTGCGGCGCTGAGCTGTAAGAAAGGAGAGAGGTAAAATGGCACGACTGAAAGTAAAGTATACCGAAGAAGTGGCTCCCGCTCTCTTCAAGAAGTTCGGCTACAAGTCCACCATGCAGATCCCCAAGATCGACAAGGTGGTCGTGAACGTCGGCTGCGGCGAAGCCCGTGAGAACCCCAAGGTTCTGGAGGCTGTGTGCAAGGATCTGGGCGAGATTACCGGCCAGAAGGCCATCGTGACCATCGCTAAGAAGTCCGTTGCAAACTTCAAGCTGCGTGAGGGCATGCCCGTGGGCGCCAAGGTCACCCTGCGGGGCGACAAGATGTGGGAGTTCCTGGATCGTCTGTTCAACGTGGCTCTGCCCCGTGTGCGTGACTTCCGCGGCATCAGCGCCAACGCCTTCGACGGCCGCGGCAACTATGCCCTGGGCATCAAGGAGCAGCTGATCTTCCCCGAGATCGAGTACGACAAGATCGACAAGATCCGTGGTATGGACATCGTCATCTGCACCACCGCGCAGAGCGACGAAGAGGCCCGCGAGCTGCTGACTCTGGTCGGCGCTCCCTTTGAACGCTGATTAGGAGGAGAAAAAAATGGCAAAGAAGTCTATGATCCTGAAGCAGCAGGCTCCCGCTAAGTTCTCCACCCGTAAGTACAACCGCTGCAAGCTGTGCGGCCGCCCCCACGCCTACCTGCGTGACTACGGCGTGTGCCGTGTCTGCTTCCGCACCCTGGCTTACAAGGGCGAGATCCCCGGTGTCCGCAAGGCTTCCTGGTAATTTTTCCGCCATACTTCGTTGAAGCTCCTTGCTGTACACAAAGTACAGCGGCGTCGCTTCGCCTCGTCTGACGAAAAAATCCAACACCGATGCTGCTCTCTATAATAGGAGAGCAACATCCCGCGTGAGAATTTTCTCCGCAAAACCGTGTCCAAGAGCGTAGGTGACGCTCTGGCAATAAAAGGATGGCGAAAGGTCACTGTTAATTAAACATCGGCTTCCGGTGCTCCAAATTAGCAGTGATACCTCGCTGCCTCAACAGGAATTTTTCCTGTAACTCTAAATTAGGAGGATAATCAACTATGCACATCACTGATCCTGTTGCCGATATGCTCACCCGTATCCGCAACGCAAACAATGCCAAGCATGAGACCGTGGATGTCCCCGCCTCCAACATGAAGAAGAGCATTGCTCAGATCCTGCTGGACGAGGGCTACATCAAGGCCTACCAGATCGTTGACGACGGCACCCAGGGCACCATTCACATCACCCTGAAGTACAACGCCGGCAAGGAGAAGGCTATCACCGGTCTGCGCCGTGTTTCCAAGCCCGGCCTGCGCGTGTACGTCGGCACCGACGAGCTGCCCCGTGTGCTGCGCGGTCTTGGCATCGCGATCGTATCCACGTCCAAGGGCGTCATGACCGACAAGGCTGCTCGCGCGGCTCATGTCGGCGGCGAAGTCCTGGCATTCGTTTGGTAAGGAGGTATTTGAACAATGTCGAGAATTGGTAGAATGCCCATTACCGTCCCCGCCGGTGTGGAAGTTTCCATCGCTGCGGGCAATGTTGTCACCGTCAAGGGCCCCAAGGGCACTCTGGTGCAGAACCTGCACCCCGAGATGATCCTGGAGCAGGAAGGCAACATCATCCATGTTAAGCGTCCCTCCGACGACAAGGCTCACTGCGCTCTGCACGGCATGACCCGCGCTCTGCTGCACAACATGGTCGTTGGCGTCAGCGAAGGCTTCAAGAAGGAGCTGGAGATCAACGGCGTGGGCTACCGTGCTGAGAAGAAGGGCAACGAGCTGGTCATGAACCTGGGTTATTCCCATCAGGTCATCGTGCCCGAGATCGATGGCATCACCATTGAGGTTCCCGCTCAGAACAAGGTCGTTATCCACGGCGCTGACAAGCAGAAGGTCGGCCAGTTCGCCGCCGAAGTCCGTGAGAAGCGTCCTCCCGAGCCTTATAAGGGCAAGGGCATCAAGTATGTGGACGAAGTCATCCGCCGCAAGGTCGGTAAGACCGGCGCCAAGAAGTAAGGAGGTGTGCCGATATGATTAAAAGACCCAATACCAACGCGCAGCGTCTGAAGCGCCACAAGAGAGTGCGCGCCAAGGTTTTCGGCACCGCCGAAAGACCCCGTCTGAACGTTTTTCGCAGCGAAAAGAACATCTATGCCCAGGTGATCGACGATGTGGCCGGCAACACCCTGGTCGCTGCGTCCTCTCTGGATAAGGCCATCGAAGGCAATGGCGGCAACAAGGCCGCTGCCCGCGCTGTGGGCAAGCTGGTTGCCGAGCGCTGCAAGGCCAAGGGTATTGATACCGTCGTGTTTGACCGTGGCGGCTATCTGTATCATGGTCGTGTGGCCGAGCTGGCCGAGGGTGCCCGCGAGGGCGGCCTGGAATTCTAAGAGAGGAGGATAACTGACAATGGCAAGATTTGAAAGAGAACAAAGCGAGTATATCGAAAAAGTAATTGCTACCAACCGTGTATCCAAGACGGTTAAGGGCGGTCGTGTCATGAAGTTCTCCGCTCTGATGGTCGTGGGCGACGGCAAGGGCAAGGTCGGTTACGGCCTGGGCAAAGCCGCCGAAGTCCCCGAGGCCATTCGCAAGGGCATTGAGGATGCTAAGAAGAACATGATCCAGGTTTCTCTGTCCGGCAGCACCATTCCTCACGAGGTCATCGGTGAGGCTGGCGCAGGCCGTGTGCTGATGAAGCCCGCCGCACCCGGTACCGGCGTCATCGCCGGCGGTCCCGTGCGTATCATTATGGAAGCGGCCGGTGTGAAGGATATTCGTACCAAGTGCCTGCGTTCCAACACCGCAGTCAATGTTGTCGCCGCCACCTTCGAGGGCCTGAAGGCTCTGCGCACTCCCGAGGAAGTTGCCAGAACCCGCGGCAAGAGCGTGGACGAGATCGTGGGCTAAGGAGGAGTTTGAATTATGGCTAATCTGAATATCAAGCTCGTCAAGAGCCTCAACGGCCGGCTGGAAAAGCACATTGCCACCGCCCATTCCATGGGTCTGCGCAAGATCGGTGACACCACCGTCCAGCCCGACAACGCTCAGACCCAGGGCAAGATCGCCAAGATCGGCTATCTGCTCCAGGTCACCGAAGTAGAATAAGGAGGTGCGAGAGAATGAAACTGAATGAACTGTCTCCCGCAGTCGGCTCCACCAAGGAAGCCTACCGCAAGGGTCGCGGCGCCGGCTCCGGCAACGGCAAGACCGCCGGCCGCGGTCACAAGGGTCAGAAGGCCCGCTCCGGCGGCGGCACCCGCATCGGCTTTGAAGGCGGCCAGATGCCTCTGGCGCGCCGCATCCCCAAGCGTGGTTTCAACAACATTTTCGCTAAGCCCCTGGAGATCATCAACCTGTCCGCTCTGAACAAGTTCGAGGACGGCGAGACTGTGAACGCAGAAGCTCTGCTGGCCAAGGGCATCCTGAGCAAGTGCGAGTATGGCTTCAAGGTTCTCGGTAACGGCACCGTTACCAAGAAGGTGAATGTTCAGGCCGCTGCTTTCTCTCAGGCTGCTAAGGATGCGATCGAGGCAGCAGGAGGAAAGGCAGAGGTGATCTAAGGTGATCCAGACGATTCGCAAGGCATGGGCCATCCCCGAACTGCGCAAAAAAATCATCTTCACCGCACTGATCCTTCTGATCTTCCGTATCGGCAATGCCATCCCTGTCCCCTATGTGGACACCGGCCTGCTGAAGGACTATATCGACCAGCTCAGCACCACCGTGCTCGGCCTGTATAACGTTATGTCCGGCGGCGCCTTTGCCGAGGCGACGGTCTTTGCTCTGGGCGTGCAGCCCTATATCAACAGCTCCATCATCATCCAGCTGCTGACCATTGCCATCCCCGCTCTGGAGCGCATGGCAAGAGACGGCGGCGAGGAAGGCAAGAAGAAGATCCAGTCCATCACCCGCTATGCCACCGTGGCCATCGCCATTCTGCAGGGCTGGGGCTACTACATGCTGATGAAGAACTACAATATCCTCGGCGATCACACCGGCGTGTGGCCTGCTCTGGTCATCATCGCCTCCTTCATCGCCGGCTCCTCCTTCGTTATGTGGATGGGCGAGCAGATCACGGAGTTCGGTATCGGCAACGGTATCTCCATCATCCTCTTCGCCGGCATTCTGTCCCGCGTGCCCAGCATGGTCTCCTCCATGATCTCCGGCATTCAGGCAGGTACGCTGGCCTGGTGGGCTGCCGTTCTGGTGGTCGTGGGTATGCTGGCGCTGATCGTGCTCATCACTTGGGTCAACGGCGCTGAGCGCCGCATTCCGGTGCAGTACGCCAAGCGGCAGGTGGGTCGCAAGATGTACGGCGGCCAGGCATCCACCCTTCCCATGAAGGTGAATATGTCCGGCGTTCTGCCCATCATCTTTGCCCAGTCCATCGCCATGATCCCCTCCACCATCGGCGCTTTCTTCAAGAAGCCGGCCGAGGGAACCTTCTGGTATGGCTTCCTGAACGCCATCGACACCAAGTCGGTGCTGTATATGATCTTCTACTTCCTGATGATCATCGGCTTCAGCTATTTCTATTCCACCATTCAGTTCAACCCCATTGAGATCTCCAACAACCTGAAGAAAAACGGCGGCTTCATCCCCGGCTTCCGCCCCGGTAAGCCTACCGCAGACTTCATCAAGAAGGTGCTCAATAAGGTCACGCTGTTTGGCGCCATCTATCTGGGCATTGTGGCCATCCTGCCCCTCATCATCGGCAAGGTCGTCGACAATGCGTCCCTGTCCATCGGCGGCACCTCCGTCATCATCGTTGTCGGTGTTGCGCTGGAGACCGTACAGGCGCTGGAGTCCCAGATGCTGATGCGTCAGTATAAGGGCTTCTTGGAATAAGAGGTGTAATTTATGAAACTGATCCTATTAGGTGCCCCGGGTGCGGGTAAGGGAACCCAGGCTGACATTCTCAAGGTCAAGCTGAATATTCCCACCATTTCCACGGGTAACATTCTGCGTGCAGCCGTGAAAAACGGCACTCCCACCGGCCTCAAGGCCAAAGAGTACATGGACGCAGGCAAGCTGGTGCCGGATGAGGTCATCATCGGCATCATCAATGAGCGCCTGCAGGAAAAGGACTGCGCCAACGGCTTCATTCTGGACGGCGTGCCCCGCACCATCGCCCAGGCCGAGGCCATGGAACAGGCCGGCATCAGCTTCGACGCAGTGGTCGCCATTGAGATCCCCGACGAGAAGATCGTCGCTCGTATGGGCGGCCGGCGTGTCTGCGAGAGCTGCGGCGCCAGCTATCACATCGTGAACATCCCTCCCAAAAAGGAAGGTGTGTGCGACGTGTGCGGCGGCAAGCTCGTGCAGCGCAAGGATGATAACCCCGATACGGTTCGCGACCGTTTGGCGGTTTATCATAAAGAAACAGAACCTCTCAAGGGTTTCTACGAGGCTCGGGGGATTCTGAAAACTGTGGAGGATCAGCCCACTGTGGCCGGTACGACACAGGCGATCTTGGAAGCATTGGGGAGATAAGCTATGATCACCCTGAAATCTGCCCACGAGATCGAAGCGATGCGCCTGGCGGGAAAAATTACCGCGGCTGCCCGTGCTTTGGCGCGGGAAATGGTAAAGCCCGGCGTAACAACCCAACAAATTGACAAGGCAGTGTTCCACTTTATACGGGAGCAGGGGGCTACCCCCTCCTTCCTGCACTACAATGGTTATCCGGCCAGTGTATGCGTCAGCGTCAACGACGAGATCATCCACGGCATCCCCAGCAAACGGGTGCTGCAGGAGGGCGACATCGTCAGCGTGGACGTGGGCGCATACATCGGCGGCTACCATGGCGACTGCGCCGGCACCTACCCCTGCGGCCAGGTGTCCGACGAAGCCATGCGGCTCATCCGCGTGACCCAGGACTCCTTCTTCGAGGGTCTGAAGTACGCGCGGGAGGGCTGCCGCCTGTCGGATATATCCCACGCAGTGCAGACCTATGTGGAGGCAAACGGCTTTTCCGTGGTGCGCGAGTATGTGGGTCACGGCATCGGCCGGAACATGCACGAAGCGCCTGAGGTGCCCAATTACGGCAAGCCCGGCCACGGCCCCCGCCTTCTGCGGGGCATGACCATCGCCGTAGAACCCATGGTCAACGCAGGCAGCGCAGCCATCAAGCAGATGCCCGATGGCTGGACGGTGAAAACCGCCGACGGCAAGTATGCCGCCCACTATGAAAACACCATCCTGATAACCGCCGGCGATCCGGAGCTTCTGACGGACGTCGAGAAATCGTTGGTGTGAGCCTATGGACATTGTCAAATCCAACATCGTAAAATCAGCTGCCGGACGGGACGAGGGAGATTTCTTCTTCGTGCTGGACACCCAGGAGGAGTACCTCCTGCTGGCAGACGGCAAGAGCCGCCGTGTGGAAAAACCCAAGAAGAAAAAGCGCAAGCACGTTGCCTTCGTGGGGGAGAGCCACAGCGTGGTAGCCGAAAAAATCAGGAGCAGCGAAAAAATCACAAATAGTGAGCTTCGTAAAGCCTTAGCTGCCTGCACAGGCAGCGGTAATCAAGACCAGGAGGGATTATAGCTTGGCAAAATCCGATATGATCGAAGTGGAAGGCGTAGTGGTCGAATCCCTGCCCAACACCACATTCCAGGTAGACATTGGAAATGGACACACAATTTTAGCGCATATTTCCGGAAAGCTCAGAATGAATTTCATCAGGATTCTGCCCGGTGACAAGGTGACAGTGGAAATGTCGCCCTATGATCTGACTCGGGGGCGGATTACCTGGCGTAGTAAGTAGGAGGTTTATCAAAATGAAAGTAAGACCGTCCGTGAAGCCCATGTGCGAAAAGTGCAAAGTGATCCGCCGCAAAGGCCGTGTCATGGTCATTTGCGAGAATCCGAAGCATAAGCAGAGACAGGGCTAAGATGAAATTGGAGGTGCTTTAAGAGTATGGCACGTATTGCCGGTATTGACCTGCCCAAGGATAAGCGAATCGAGATCGGTTTGACCTATATCTATGGTATTGGCAGAAAGAGCGCACAGGACATTCTGGCGCAAACAGGCATCAACCCCGACACCCGCGTGAAGGATCTGACGGAGGCCGACGAGGCCAAGCTCCGTGAGGTCATCGACCAGAGCTACACCGTGGAAGGCGATCTGCGCCGTCAGGTGGCTCTGGACATCAAGCGTCTGACTGAGATCGGCTGCTATCGCGGCATGCGTCATCGCCGCGGCCTGCCCGTTCGCGGCCAGCGCAGCAAGACCAACGCCCGCACCCGCAAGGGTCCCAAGAAGACCATTGCCAACAAGAAGAAGTAAGGAGGGAAGATAGAATATGGCTAATGCTAAGACCGGCAAGAAGGTTATCCGCCGCCGCCGTGAAAAGAAGAACATTGAAAAGGGCCAGGTCCATATCCGTTCTTCCTTCAACAACACCATGGTAACCGTTACCGACGCACAGGGCAACGCCCTGTCCTGGGCCTCCTCCGGTGGTCTGGGTTTCCGTGGCAGTAAGAAGTCCACTCCTTTCGCCGCCCAGAGCGCAGCCGAGACTGCCGCCAAAGCCGCCATGGAGCATGGACTGAAGACCGTCGAGGTCTTCGTCAAGGGCCCCGGCCAGGGTCGTGAGGCTGCCATCCGCGCGCTGCAGGCCGTGGGTCTGGAAGTGACCATGATCAAGGACGTCACCCCCATCCCCCACAATGGCTGCCGCCCCCCCAAGCGTCGTCGTGTGTAATCGGAACAAGGAGGATAAATAGATTATGGCTAAGAATATGCAGCCTATCGCCAAGCGTTGCAAGGCGCTGGGTATTTCTCCTACCGTCATGGGTTACTCCAAGAAGGAGACCAAGCGCAACCCCGGCGGCCAGATGAGAAAGAAGAAGAGCGAGTATGCCATCCAGCTCAATGAGAAGCAGAAGGTCAAGTTCGTGTACGGCATTCTGGAGAAGCAGTTCCGTATGTATTACGAGAAGGCTACCGGTATGCCCGGCAAGACCGGCGAGAACCTGCTGAGCCTGGTGGAGCGTCGTCTGGACAATGTGATCTATCGTCTGGGCTTTGCCATGACCCGCCGTGAGGCCCGTCAGCTGGTGAGCCACGCCCACTTCACCGTCAACGGCAAGAAGGTCAACATTCCTTCCTACCTGGTGCGTGTCGGCGATGTGATCGAGGTCAAGGAGAGCAGCCGCTCCTCCGTGGCTTTCAAGCGCCTGACTGCAGAGGATGCTCCTCTGGTCACCGTCCCCACCTGGCTGGAACGTGACAAGAATGCGCTGAAGGGCACCGTGACCAGACTGCCCGCTCGTGATGACATTGATATGCCCATCGAGGAACACCTCATCGTCGAGCTGTACTCCAAGTAATAGGGTCGAGACCCTCAAACTGAACTGGAATCGAATACGGTGCGGAGCCTTACTCCGCCCAACTGAAATGAAGGAGGGTACTGCATGATCGAAATTGAGAAGCCTCAGATCGAGTGTATCGAAACACCTGGCGATGCTTCCTATGGAAAGTATGTGATCGAACCCCTGGAGCGTGGCTATGGAACCACTTTGGGTAACGCCCTGCGCCGCATCCTGCTCTCTTCTCTGCCCGGCACGGCAGCCACCAGCATCAAGATCGCCGGCGTTCAGCACGAATTTTCCACCGTCCCCGGTGTGAAGGAGGACGTCACGGAGATCGTTCTGAACATGAAGAATCTGCTGACCAAGCTACACTGCGAAGGCACGAAGACCGTCTTCATCGAGGCCGCCGGCCCCTGTGAAGTCACCGCCGGCGACATCAAGGCTGACGGCGAGGTGGAGATCCTCAATCCCGAGCTGCACATCGCAACTTTGGACGTGGGCGCCACCTTGAGCATGGAAGTGACCTTGAGCCACGGCCGCGGCTATGTGTCCGCCGACCGGAACAAGGCCATGCGCCCCGGCGTCATCGGCGTCATTCCCATTGACTCCATCTATACCCCTGTGTATAAGGTCAACTACACGGTGGAAAAGACCCGTGTGGGCAACATGACCGACTTTGACAAGCTGACGCTGGAGGTGTGGACGGATTCTACCATCTCCGCTCGGGACGCTGTGTCCCTGGGCGCCAAGATCCTCTGCGACCATTTTGCCCTGTTCACGGATCTGTCCGACAATGTGGGCAGCGAGCCTGTCCTTGCGGAGAAATCCAGCGACGATCAGAGCAAGCAGCTGCAGATGACCATCGAGGAGCTGGATCTGTCTGTGCGCAGCTTCAACTGCCTCAAGCGTGCCAACATCAACACCGTGGAGGATCTCATCTCCAAGACGGAGGACGAAATGATGAAGGTGCGCAATCTGGGACGCAAGTCCCTGGAGGAAGTCATCAACAAGCTGGCCATGATGGGTCTGCATCTGGCTGGCGAAGATAACAACTAACCTGCGCCATGCAGCGCAGTAGATCCTTACAAGGAGGAAACAGAAATGCCCGGAACTCGTAAGCTCGGTAAGACTACCGATCAGCGCATGGCGATGCTCCGTCAGCAGGTCACCGATCTTCTGGATAACGGCCGTATGGAAACCACCATCACCCGTGCCAAGGAGATCAAGCCCCTGGCTGAAAAGATGATTACCCTGGGCAAGAAGGGTGATCTGGCAGCCTATCGTCAGGCTCTGAGCTTCATTACCAGAGAGGATGTGGCGCACAAGCTGTTCAAGGAGCTTGCTCCTGAGTACGCAGAGCGCAACGGCGGTTACACCCGCATCATCCGCACCGGCGTCCGCCGCGGCGATGCTGCTGAGACCGCCATCATCGAACTGGTCAAGTAAGCAGTCCAACAATAAAAAAGCCCTTTGCTATGATCCCGCGTCATAGCAAAGGGCTTTTTTGTGCCGTCCGCACGACAAACGCCCCTCAAATACCCTGTCATTGCGAACCAGTGACCGACGTCACCGGTGTGGAGATCCGTATTCTCCGCGCACCGAACCCTTGTCACACGGGGAAACGGATTCCCACGTCGCTTCGCTCCTCGGAATGACATTTTTATGAAGATCCTCCTGTTATGCGTAGGGGCGACCCTCGCGGCCGCCCGTTTGACACGCACCGTACCCCTTGTTATGCATCCGTAGGGCGGCGCCTGTGTGTGCCGCCGACACCACGCACAGCACCCTCAACGGCGGGGCACGCTGGCCCCGCCCTACAGGCGTTTTACCAATGTCGTAGGGGTCGGCGTCCCCGACGACCCGCCGCAGGCACCCCACGCCTCCGTAGGGCGGGGTGCCCTCGCCCCGCCGCCGACATGCGCCGCACCTCCCACCTTGCGTAGGGGCGACCTTCGCGGTCGCTTGTTCGACACGCACAGCACCCTCAACGGCGGGGCACGCGCCCCCTACAGGCGTTTTACCGACTTCGTGGGGGACAATGATCCTGTTTCGGTGCCCAAAATTTTTGCGCTGCCTTACGGGGGTCGCCTAAAATTTTGACCCCAGCCACTCGCTCATTTCGCTTCCTCCGCCACCGGCGGCGCTTCGGCGATTACACCGCCCGTCGACAGCCGCATAAAAGCAGCGCCCCGCACTTTAAGTGCGGGGCGCTGCTTTTTGAGGAGGATCACCGAACGTTTCGGCTGAAACTCATATTATTTTTTTGCATGTGCACATCCAGCGTTACCCGATCAGCCCGAATATAGCTGCAGGTGTACTCGTAGATGCGCCCGTCCTCGGTGCTGGTGCGGCGCTGGTGGTAAAAAGCGCAGCTCCCCTGCGGCACATGCAGAAGATTCGCCCGCACATCGTCCAGCACCACGGCCTCGTATGTATCCTCCGCGGCAGCGGGAATGATGCCCACATGGTAGAGCAGGCTGTAAATGCTGTGGGTCTGAACCAGCTCGCGGGTGAGATTGGGGTAGATGTACTGGGGGTAGTAGCTGGTTTCCAGGATCAGCGGCTCGCCGTCCACGTTGCGCACGCGGGTGAAACAGTATACCGCTTGATCCTCCTGCAGCTGCATCCGGCGGCTCACCTCCGCCGGCGGGATCACCACGCCGAAGTCCACCATGGTGGAGGACGGCACCTTGCCCAGAGAGGAGATCTCCGTGGTGAAGGAGTACCGCACGCACTTGCCGCGGGCGTTGGGGTCGGCCACAAAGGTGCCCTTGCCCCGCTTGCGCACCACCAGCCCTTCCTCCTCCAGCTCGCCGATGGCCTGCCGCACGGTGTTGCGGCTGATGTCCATGGCGCGGCACAGCTCGGCTTCCGACGGCAGCAGATCGCCCACGCCCAGCTTGCCGGAGGAAATGTTCTGCTTGATAATGCCCACAAGCTGGCTATACAGCGGAATATCGCTGTCCATGCTCAGCCGGCAGGCAAGAATGGAATGATTCTGCATAGGGTATCCTTTCCTGCGCTCGATGCTCCGGTTCAAATCTGCGTAGAGGGCGGTCAGCCCGCCCTCCAGCAAATTCAAAAAATTTCGCCGGTCGTATTACTTGTGATCCACGGCGTACATGTGCTCAATGAGGCACAGCAGCTTGTCGGAGTAGCCCATCTCGTTGTCGTACCAGCTCACGACCTTCACGAAGGTGTCCGTCAGAGCGATGCCGGCCTTGGCGTCGAAGATGGAGGTGCGGGCGTCGCCCAGGAAGTCGGAGGAAACCACGGCCTCGTCGGTATAGCCCAGAATGCCCTTCAGCTCGCCCTCGGAGGCGTCCTTCATGGCCTTGCAGATCTCGTCATAGGTGGCGGCCTTCTTCAGGTTCACCGTCAGATCCACCACGGACACGTCCAGCGTGGGCACACGCATGCTCATGCCGGTGAGCTTGCCGGACAGCTCGGGGATCACCTTGCCCACGGCCTTGGCAGCGCCGGTGGAGGAGGGGATGATGTTGCCGCTGGCTGCGCGGCCGCCCCGCCAGTCCTTCATGGACACGCCGTCCACGGTCTTCTGGGTGGCAGTGGTGGAGTGCACGGTGGTCATGAGGCCGTCGGAAATGCCGAAAGCGTCGTTGAGCACCTTGGCAATGGGCGCCAGGCAGTTGGTGGTGCAGCTGGCGTTGGACACGAACTTCATGTCGGAGGTGTACTTATCCAGGTTCACGCCCACAACGAACATGGGGGTGTCGTCCTTGGAGGGGGCGGACATGACAACGTGCTTTGCGCCGGCGTCAATGTGACCCTGCGCCTTCTCCTTGGTGAGGAACAGACCCGTGGACTCGATGACGTACTCGGCGCCCAGCTCCTTCCAGGGCAGGTTGTGGGGGTCACGCTCGGCGGTGATGGGAATGCGCTTGCCGTTGATGACGATGGCGCCCTCCTCGGCCTTCACCTCGCCGTCGAACTTGCCGTGCATGGTGTCGTACTTCAGCATATAGGCCAGATAGTCGGCCGGACACAGATCGTTGATGCCCACGATCTCGATCTCGGGGTGGTGAATAGCGCGGCGAACTACCATGCGGCCGATACGGCCGAATCCATTGATACCAACTTTAATGCTCATTAAAAAAACTCCTTTCAGATGGAATATATCAAACATATGGTACATTCTGTATTATATCCGTTTTTTTGAAAAATGCAACCCCTTATTTTCAATAGTATTCCCCTTTTTTCAAAAAAATTAATTCCTGCGACTGACGATTATCGGTAATGTTCTTGCGTTTTCGACACCGCCCTGTTATAGTATATAAATGCATAACATTTTTGCGTTCCCGGTAACCGAGGAATATTCCCCGGCCACCTTGAAACACTATTCGTGAAAGGAGCTTCGGCATGGAGTATTCATCTCAGGAGACCCAGCTTTTAACGCAAGTTCTGCCCAACATCGCCGCCCAATTCCGCACGGCGCTGGGCAATATGCAAGCCGCATTGAAAACAGGGGACGACCCCGATTCCTGTATCCTGCGCCAGAGTTACTACCGCCTGCTGCGCATCGTTACCAACCTCACCGACGCCTATATGCTCACGGAGGAGGAGCCGCTCCCCAAGCAGGACACGGAGCTGGTGGAATTTTTTGACGACCTCTGCCGGCAGGCGCAGGTGCCGCTGGAGCTGTGCGGCCTGACGCTGCGGGCGGATCTGCGCCCCCGTCACCTTACGGCGGGCATCCATCGGGAGTATACCACCCGCATTTTTTGGAACCTTATATCCAACGCCGCCAAGTTCACGCCGGCCGGCGGCGAGATCCGCGTGACCCTCACCCAGCAGGGCAGCCAGATCCTGCTGCAGGTGGCGGACAACGGCTGCGGCATTGCGCCGGAACTGCAGGACACCGTGTATGACCGCATTCTCCACACGGAGCGCATGGATCCCCTGCCCCACGGGCTGGGACTGGGGCTGCCGCTGAGCCGCTGTTTTGCCCGCCGTCAGGGGGGAAACCTGCTGCTGCACTCCGAGGCGGGCAAGGGCACCGTGGTCACCGTGGCCCTGCCGGTGCAGCACTGCGGCGCGTCGTCCGTGCAGGACATTCCGTTCCAGTACGCCGGCGGCTTCCAGCCGGTGATGATGGAGCTTGCGGACGCCCTGTCCCACAAATGCTATTTGGAAAAATATCTGGATTGACGGCACATGGATAATGAATATGAATACAATGAATCAAAAGAAAAAAGTACTGGTGGCCATGTCCGGCGGGGTGGATAGCTCCGCCGCCGCGCTGCTGCTCATGCAGCAGGGCTATGCCTGCGACGGCGTCATGCTGCGGCTGTATAGCGGCGAGGTGGAGGGCACCTGCTGCTCCGCCGATGACGCCGCCGACGCCCGCAGCGTGGCCTACGGACTGGGCATGAAGTTTTATGTGTTCAATGAAACGGAGCGCTTTGCCTGCGACGTAATGGATCACTTCGTTTCCGAATACTGCGCCGGCCGCACGCCCAACCCCTGCATCGACTGCAACCGCTGCCTGAAATTCGGCGCTCTTCTGGAGCGGGCGCTGCTGCTGGGGTACGACTATCTGGCCACCGGCCACTACGCCCGCGTGGATTTCGATGAAAACACAAAAAAATATCGTCTCCTGCGGGGGCGCGACCGCGGCAAGGATCAGAGCTACGTCCTCTACCAGCTCACCCAGCATCAGCTGGCGCACCTGCTGCTGCCGGTAGGGGAGTACGACAAGCCCGCCATCCGCCAAAGCGCCCGTCAGGCGGGGCTGGTGAACGCCGACAAATCCGACAGCCAGGACATCTGCTTCGTGCCCGACGGGGATTATGTGCATTTTTTGCAGGAATACGGCGGCGTGGAGCTGAAGGCCGGCGACTTTGTGGACGCCTCGGGCAAGGTGCTGGGGCGGCACAAGGGGCTTCCTTGCTACACCACCGGCCAGCGCAAGGGCTTGGGCGTGGCCGCCGGCAAACATCTCTACGTTCTGCGGAAAAACGCCGCCGACAACACCATCCTGCTGGGGGATAACGAGGAGCTTTTCACCGCAGTCCTCACGGCGGATCGGGTGAACTGGATCAGCGGCGAGACGCCCGCGCAGCCCCTCCGCGTCACCGCCAAGACCCGTTACAGCCAGACCGAAGCTGCCGCCACGGTGACGCCCCTGCCGAACGGGCGCATCCGCGTGGAGTTTGACGAACCCCAGCGCGCCGTCACCGCCGGACAGGCGGTGGTGCTCTACGACGGGGAGCAGGTTCTGGGCGGCGGCACCATTGAATAAAAATTAAAAAAAATACATAAAAACACAGGCCGGCACTGCGCCGGCCTGTGTTTTTATGGCAGAGGAAAGCATGCCGGCCACGCGCCGCCCCTACAAAAAGCTTCGTAGGGGACGATGCCCACATCGTCTTGTCTGCACCGCACTTATTCTCCTATGGGGAAAACGGATTCACACGTCGCTGCGCGCCTCGGAACGACATTTTGGGAAATGCCCCGCCTGCCGCCGTATCGCCGCGGCCTCACCGCTCGCTCACCTGCCACTCGTCTACATAGATCATGTCGTCCACATCCCGCTGGTCTTTTTCCTCCACGGCGCTTCCCTCCTCTTTTTTCATTTACTTGTCAGTATATGCATATGCGGCGGAATGATTCCCTGCGGCGGCGCCTTTTACAAAAAATGACCCAGGACAAGAAAAACCCTCGGAGGCGCGTCCTCCGAGGGGGATTTTTTGTTTATCTCCGCAGGATCTGACCTGCCTTCACGCCGGTGCATTTGCCTTTTTCCACGGCTACGGCGCCGTCCACCAGCACATAGTCCATGCCCTCCGCCAGACAGCAGGGGTTTTCGTAGGTGGCGGGCTGGTGCAACCTTTCCAGCGCAAACACGTTGATGTCGGCATCCATGCCCTTCGCCAGCACGCCCTTGCCCGCAAGGCGCAGCACCTCGGCCGGCTGCTGAGTCATTTTGTGGATGGCCTGCTCCGGTGTCAGCACGCCACGCTCCTTCACAAAGTGCTCCAAAAGGTGCACGAACGTGCCGTATACCCGCGGGTGGAGCATGCCGTCGGTGGGGTAGGTGGAGTCGGAAATGACGTTGGAGAGCGGGCTTTGCAGAATGGTCACGATGTCCTCCTCCGAAGCCATGAAATCCACCATGGAGATCTCGCAGTGCTCCCGCACCAGCAGGTCGCAGCAGCAGTCCAGCGGGTTCTGCCCCCAGAGGGCGGCGATCTCCGCGATGCTCTTGCCCTGATAGGGGTGATCCTCCGGACAGTGCAGACTGGTGAGGCGTATGCCGTCCCAGCCGGCCAGCTTGGCGATGTCGTCAAAGCCGTCGCCTTTCTCGATGCGCTGCCCCAGCTCCCGCCGCACGCCCTTGTCCTGCAGGCGGCGCACCACGGCCTCTATGCCGCCGGTGAGAAAGTCGGGGGGCAGAATGTGGATGAGCTGGGTGGAGCCGGCGGTGTAGGGGTACACGTCGCACCCTACGTCCAGACCCTCCTGCCGCGCTTCGTCCAGCAGCGCCAGCGCCTTTTGGATCTTCACGCCCCAGTTGCTGCGCCCCATGGCCTTCAGGTGGCTGATGTGCACGGGGATGCGCAGTGTCCGCGCCACAGTGAGCATCTCCTCCAGCGCCTCCACCACGCCGCCGCCCTCTTGCCGCATGTGTACGGTCACGGGGATATTCTGCCCCGCCAGCGGCGCCAGCGCCCGTATCAGCTCCTCCGTGGTGTAAAAGCACTCCGGCGCGTAGCCGAGCCCCAGGGAAACGCCCATAGCCCCGTCACTAAGCGCCTGCTCCATCTGGCGGTGGATGGCCTTGTAGTGCTTGTCCTCCAGATGCTCCAGCGCGTAGCCTGCCGCACTGGCGCGCAGCACGCCCGCGCCCACCAGCATGCCCGTGTGCAGGGGCGCCTCCGGCTGGCCGGCAAAGTAGTCCGCCAGCGAATCCGTGGGGACATTGTTTTTCATTTCGCCGCAGATGGGCTGCAGGTAGGCGGCGATCTCCGCCCGCCTGCTGCGGCGGAGGGGCGCGGCGGACAGGCCGCAGTTGCCGTTTACAATGGTGGTCAGCCCCTGCCGCAGCTCCAGCTGGCCGAAGCCCGACCGAAAGGCCGCCAGATCTGCATGGCGGTGGATGTCGATGAACCCCGGCGTCACCAGCTTGCCGGCGGCGCTGATCACACGCCGCGCGTGGGCGTCGGGCAGGTCGCCCACCTCCGTGATTTTTCCGTTTTCCACCGCCACGTCGGCGGCATAGGGGGCGCTGCCGGTGCCGTCTACCACGGTGCCGCCCCGAATCAGCAGGTCTAACATGCGTCTTTTCCTCGTTTCATTGGTTCGTTTTTCAGCAGCGGCAGCGTCACGGTGAACCGCGTCACGCCCTCCGCGCTGGTGCAGCCGATGCTGCCGCCGTGGGTCTGCGCGATGCTCTGGGCAATGGCCAGACCCAGACCGAAGCCTTCGCCGCCGGTGCGGGACTCGTCCGCCCGATAGAAGCGATCGAACAGATGGGGGAGCTTTTCCGGCGGGATCGTTTCCCCTTTATTTTCCACTTGCAGCACGGCGCTGCGGCCTTCGCGGCGCAGCAGCAGGCTGATGTCCGTCCCCGCAGCCGCATATTTCACGGCGTTGTCCAGCAGAATATCCGTAAGCCGCCTTAGCTGCACGGCGCTGCCCGACACGGAAAGCTCGGGCTGAATGTCGTAGGCCAGCGTCCGCCCGTTTTCAAAGGCCACCGGCTCGAAGGCCAGCGCGCTCTCCAGCGCCGTGTCGGACAGATCCACCGGCTCCATCACCAGCTTTGCGCCGCTCTCCGCCCGCGCCAGCGTCAGCATATCCTCCACCAGCTCCTTCATCCGCAGGGACTCGGCGTGGATATTATCAATGTATTGCTTGGTTTTCGCCCCGTCCGGCTCCCCCACCGCCAGCTCCGAGGAGGACAGGATCACCGTCAGCGGCGTTTTCAGCTCGTGGGACGCGTCGGAAATAAACTGCTTCTGCTCCTGCCATGCCTGCTTCACCGGTCGCACGGCAAAGCCCGCCAGCCAGTAGCTCAGACCCGTCAGGATCACCAGCGCCGCCAGAGCGATGAAGCCGCTGCGCAGCAGCAGGCTGCGCATGGTGGCCTGCTCCATGGTGCAGTCGGTGAAGGCGATGCGCACCGAGAGCGTCCCCACCCGCCGCATATAGCGCAGGGAGTAGTCGTGCAGGACGCCGCTCTCACTCTCCTGCTCCAGCGCCGAGCGCACGATGCCCAGCACCAGATCTTCGTTTTCCAAATTATAATAGCTGCTGCCGGACAGGTGGATGGTCCCGCCGGAGAGGATCTCCGCCACGAAGCAGGGCTGGCCGCTGCTGCCGGGCAGCTCGTTTCTGTCCAGCCTGCCGTCCAGCGCCGAGAGGAGCCTGTCCTCGCTGTTGCGCACCATCTGGCTGCGGGTGCTCAGCGCCAATATCACCAGCGCGCTCAACAGCACCGCCGCCACCGTCATCACGCTGATGCCCACGATCTTCAGCCGTAATTTTCGTATCATTCCGCTTCCTCCAGACAGTAGCCCACCAGCCGCACCGTGCGGATGCGCACCCGGGAGCGCACCAGCTCAAGCTTGCGCCGCAGGAAGGAGATGTAGACCTCTACGTTATTGTCCTCGGCGTTGGATTCGTAGCCCCACGCCTTCAGCAGCAGCTGCTCCTTGGACAAAATCTGCCCGCCGTTGCGCATGAGCATTTCCAGCAGGTCATACTCTTTTCGGCTGAGGCGGGCGCTGCGCTCGGCGCAGCACACCTGAAACGTGCCCGGCTGCAGCGTGAGGTCACCCCAGCGGATGGAGTCGTCCCCGCCGCTTTCGCCGTTACTCCGCCGCAGCAGCAGCCGCACGCAGGCCAGCAGCTCCGGCATCTGGAAGGGTTTGGTGAGGTAGTAGTCCGCCCCCTGATCCAGCCCCCGCACGCGGTCGGAAAGCTCGCCGCGGGCGGTGAGCATCAGAACGGGCAGATGCTTGCCGGCGCTGCGCAGCTGCTCCAGCACGGCAAAGCCGTCCATGCCCGGCAGCATCACGTCCAGCAGCATGAGGTCATAAATATCGGACAGGGCGTTATCCAGCCCCGAAACGCCGTCATAGCACACGTCTACCGTGTAGCCCTCCCGCCGCAGCAGCTCCTGCAGGTTCTGCGCCAGACGTTTTTCGTCTTCCACAACAAGGATACGCATATGGCCGCCTCCTTTGCTTTTCTTTCGTCCCATTGTAACCCAAAACCCCCTCCGGAGCAAGCCGGAAGGGGTTGGATTTTGTGAATTTTTTATGCATTTTTATGCCGCCAGAGCCAGCACAGCCTGCAGCGCCTGCACCGTTTCGGCGGAGAGCTTGAAGATGGCGGGGACATCGTTATACAGGGCGAAATACCCGTCGCCGTAGGCGTACCCCACCCGCAGGGTAAAGCTGCCGGCGGAGCCGTCGTCGCCGCGGTAGTTCACGGTGACCGTCAGCGCCGGATCCGTCAGGCCGCAGATGGGCAGAGCGCCGGAGCTGGGGTTATAGTCCACGCAGGACTCTATCTGCATTCCGGCGGCCAGCAGCGTCGTGAGGCTCGCTATCCGGTCGGACACGTCCGCCCCCTCGTACAGCCAGCTCTCCCCCTCGCCGTGCACCACGGTGACGGACACGCCGCCGCCCTGCGCCTGGATGTGGGTGAGCTTATCCACGGGCAGCACCGGCAGTGTGGGCAGCTGCACCAGCTGGTAGATGTTGCGATCCATGAGCTGCACCAGAGTGTCCGGCGCCACATAGATCTTGGAGGTGTCGCCGTCACGGCTCATATAGTAGCCGCCGCCCTCCACCGCCGCGCCGATCTGCAGGGACAGGCCGGTGCCGTCGGAATTCTTGATCTCCAGCGTGCGATCCGGCGCATCCAGATCGTATGCCGTGCTGTCGCCGGTGGTTTCCAGCGGGGTCAGCGTGTTCAGCGCGCTCACCTGATCCAGAAGCTGCTGCATCTGCTGCTGATCCAGCGGCAGGGTGGTGTCGTCCTTCCACTGCCAGTCGCCTGCTTCGTTTTTATTGAAGCGGAGGGTATAGCTCTCGTTTTTATACACCAGCTCCGCCGTGGAGGCGGTGACCAGCTCCTCCTCGCCCAGCGTGCCGCTCTGCACTACCTGCTTTTTCCCGCAGGCGCTGCACGCCAGAAGGGCGGCCGCCAGCAGGAGCACCAAATATTTTTTCATGGAAATGACTCCTTATTTCGTGGTTTTTCCCGATTATAACAGATTTTTTTCAAAAAAGAAACCCCCAAACGCGCGGCGCTGTATGCGGCGCGCTGCGGCAGACGGCTCCGGAGGGGGAGTGGCGGGGAAAACCGGAAATTTTATTTTTCATATTGATAACATATACCCCTATATGTATAATACAAAATATACCCGGTGGGGTATGGAAAGGAGTCTCGTAAATGAAGCGAGTTGCGGATAAACTGGAGGAATTTTTGGACTTGGGCGGCATCAAAAAGGACGTGGTGCTGCTGGCGGTTTCGGGCATTGCGGTGGTGGCCAGCCTGCTGAAGTGGCAGCCGCTGCCCTTTGACCTGGCGTGGATCGCCATTGTGCTGTGCGGCCTGCCCATTATTCTGGAGGCCATCATCGGGCTGGTGACGGCCTTTGACATCAAGGCGGACGTGCTGGTGTCGCTGGCGCTGGTGGCCTCGGTGTGCATTGGGGAAATTTTTGCCGCCGGCGAGGTGGCATTCATCATGCAGCTGGGCGGACTGCTGGAGGAGCTGACGGTGGCCAAGGCGCGGGCAGGCATTGAAAAGCTGGTGCATCTGACGCCCCAGACCGCGCGGGTGCTGCGGGGCGGCGAGGAGGAGATCATCCCCGCCCAAGAGGTGCAGGTGGGCGACCGGCTGCGGGTGCTGCCCGGGGAGGGCGTGCCGGTGGACGGCGTGATCGTGGAGGGGCAGACCTCTATCAATCAGGCCGTGATGACCGGCGAGTCGCTGCCGGTGGACAAGACCGTGGGGGACACGGTATCCAGCGGCACGGTGAATCAGTTCGGCGCCTTTGAGATGAAGGCCACCAAGGTGGGAGAGAACAGCTCCATCCAGCGGATGATCCGGCTGGTGCAGTCGGCGGATGCGGGCAAGGCCAAGATCGTGGGGCTTGCGGATCGGTGGGCTACATGGATCGTGGTCATCGCCCTCAGTGCGGCGGGTCTGACATGGCTTATATCCGGCGAGATCATTCGGGCGGTGACGATCCTGGTGGTGTTCTGCCCCTGCGCGCTGGTGCTGGCCACGCCCACGGCCATTATGGCCGCCATCGGCAACGCCACGAAGCACGGATTTCTGGTGCGGGAGGGCGACGCGCTGGAGCGGCTGGCCAAGGCCAGAGTCATCGCCTTTGACAAAACCGGAACGCTGACCTACGGCACACCGGAGGTGGTGGCCGTGGTGAGCGAGGACGCGGCGCTGGATCGGGAGACGCTGTACCGGCTGGCGGCCTCGGCGGAGCTGCTGTCGGAGCATCCGCTGGGCAAGGCCGTTGTGGCGTGCTACAAAAAAGAAAACGCAGGGCAGCCGGAGCGGGCGGAGGCGTTTGAGATGCTCCCGGGGCGAGGCGTGCGGGCGCGGATCGGAGGAAAGACCGTGCTGGCGGGCAACCCAAAGCTGCTGCGGGAGTAGGGCGTGGAAATGGCGGCGTCCGGCGGAGCGGAAGAGTATGTGCGGCGGGGCTGCACGGTGATCTATCTGGCGGTGGAGGGGGCGCCGGCGGGCTATCTGGCGCTGTCGGACACCCTGCGGCCGGAGAGCGGCGGAACCATTGCGGCGCTCACCGAACTGGGTGTCGAACCGGTGCTGCTGACGGGCGACAACGAAAACGCCGCCAAGACCATGGCCGAAAGACTGCACATCGGCACCCTGCGCGCCAACTGCCTGCCCGAAGACAAGCTGGCGGCCATAGGCGAGTTTCAGAGGCAGGGAAAACCCGTGTGCATGATCGGCGACGGCATTAACGACGCGCCGGCGCTGAAAAAAGCGGACGTGGGCATTGCTATGGGCGGCGTGAGCAGCGACATCGCCGTGGACGCGGCGGACATCGTGCTGGTGGACGACGAGGTGAAGGAACTGCCCCATCTGGCGGCGCTGGCACGACGGATGATGCGCACCATCAAGCTGAACATGACGTTTTCCATGGCGCTGAATTTCGCGGCCATTGCGCTGGCTATCATCGGCACGCTGGATCCCGTGGTGGGGGCGCTGGTACACAACGCAGGCTCTGTGTTGGTCATCACCAACTCGGCATTTTTACTGAAATGGAGGAAAAAATAATGGCGATCAAGATCATCGGAATTATCATCGGTGTGCTGGTTCTGGGGGCGGGCATCTACTACGGTGCGAAGGAGAAAAACGATCCGGAATCCAGAAAGATCTACACGATCATCGGCGTGGCGGGCGGCGTTATTGCCGCCGTGTGCGCGGCGCTGCTGCTTGTGTGAGGCATTTTACAGAAAAAACGGGAGCTGGCTGGCTCCGGTTTTTTTATGCTCTGCAATATTCAACATACTGAAAGGAAATGCCGTTTTCGGTGAGGACGTCGGAGGCGGAGGCAATGCGCCAGGCGGGGTCTTCGTCCAGATTCGGAAAAAAGGCGTCGGCCGGCGCGTCGGCCAGCACCTTGGTGACATAGACCCGCTCACAGTGGGGCAGGAGCTGCTCATACACCTGCTGGCCGCCGATGACGAAAGCATCCTCCCCCGCGGCACGCAGAAGCGCCTCCACGGAGGTGACGGCCTCCGCGTTCTCGGGGGCATAGTCCGGCCGGCGGGAGAGCACCAGATTGCGGCGGTTCGGCAGACCCTTGCCGTCAGGGAGGGACTGGAGAGTCCTGCGCCCCATGACGACGGTGTGGCCGGTGGTCAGCGCCTTGAAGCGGCGCAGATCGGCGGACAGGCGGAACAGGAGCTGCCCGTCCCTGCCGATGCCCCAGCTTTGGCTGACGGCTACGATAGCTTGCATGGCTCGTCCCTCTTAAATGGCCACGGGGATCTTGTCCTCGAAGGGCTGGGGGTCGTAGCCTTCCAGAGAGAAGCTGTCGCGGGTGAACCGGTAAAAATCCGTGACGGAGGGGTCAATGACGAACTTGGGGGCGGGGCGAGGCTCCTTTTTCAGCATTTTTTCAATGATGGGCACATGGCGGTCGTAAATGTGGGCGTCGGCAATGACGTGCACCAGCTCGCCGGCCTCCAGACCCGACACCTGCGCCATCATGTGTACCAGCACGGCGTACTGCACCACGTTCCAGTTGTTGGCGGCCAGCATGTCCTGACTGCGCTGGTTCAGAATGGCGTTGAGGGTGCGGCCGGACACGTTGAAGGTCATGGAGTAGGCGCAGGGGTAGAGCGCCATCTCGTGGAGATCCTCAAAATTATAAATGTTGGTCAGGATGCGGCGGGAGGCGGGGTTGTGCTTCAGGTCGTAGAGCACGCGATCCACCTGATCCATGTCCCCCTCGGGGTAGTGGTGCTTCACGGAGAGCTGGTAGCCGTAGGCCTTGCCGATGGAGCCGGCCTCGTCCGCCCAGCTGTCCCAGATGTGGCCGCGGAGGTCGCGGATATTGTTGGACTTCTGCTGCCAGATCCACAGCAGCTCGTCGATGCAGGTCTTGAAATAGGTGCGGCGCAGGGTGAGGATGGGGAACTCGCTTTTCAGGTCATAGCGGTTGATGATGCCGAATTTTTTCACGGTGTGGGCGGGGGCGCCGTCCTCCCAGTGGGGGCGCACGGAAAGGTCGGTGTCCCAGACACCGTTTTCCAGAATGTCGCGGCAGTTTGCCTTGAAAATTTCGTCCGCACGGCTCATTGGCGAAGCCTCCTTTTTATATTACTTTTTATAGTGCTATTATTTTTGCCTGTCCAGCTCGGCCAGCACACGGCGGGCGATGACAGGATCCGACTCATAGGGAACGTAGCCGCCGCGAACGCGCTGAATGGCGTCGTTGCCCTTGCCGGCCAGCACGATGACGGAGCCGACGGGCGCCTCCCGAATAGCCTGCTCCACGGCGCGGGCACGATCCAACTCGATGGTGACGTGGGCGGAGCCGCCCTCGGCGGCGGCGTGGGCCAGACGCGAGGCGATCTCGCCGGGGTCGTCAAAATCGGGGTTATCGGTGGTGAAAAAGATGCGGTCGGCGTACTTGCCGCACATCTCGCCCATGCCCTGCACCCGCTGGGGGGAGCGGCCGCCGGCGATGCCGGTGACCACGGTGATGGAGGCGTCGGGGTAGTCCCGCTTCAGATCCGTCAGCAGCGCCTGGGAGCTGGCGCGGTTGTGCATGCAGTCCACCAGCACGGTCTTGCCGCCGCCCTCGTAGCGGTTCATGCGGCCGGGCACCACGAGGTTATCAAGAGCGGCGGCCATTTGCTCGTGGCTGGCGCCCAGAAGGCGACCCACGCCGATGGCGGCCAAGGCGTTTTCCAGATTAAAATCGCCGTCCATGGCCAGATGATAGGGGTGGGGCGTTTCGCTGCCCCGCTCAAAAACGGCGAAGCGGAAGCCGTGAGGGAGCTTTTCCACGCTGCGGAGGGTGAGGCCGCAGTCGTCGCGCTCCATGCCCACCAGCAGCACCTCGCGGCAGCAGCGGCGGGCGGTGGCATACACGCGATCAAACTGAGCCGTTTCCCGACAGAGGACGGCGCGGTCGCTGTTTTCCAGCAGGCGGAGCTTGCACTGCAAATATTCCTCCATGGAGGCGTGCTCCTTGGGGGAGATGTGATCCTCGCTGAAATTCAGAAATACGCCGATGTCGAAATGCTCACCGTAGACTCGCTCCACCTGATAGGCCTGGCTGGACACCTCGGCGGTCATGTAGTGCAGGCCGTGATCCCGCGCCTGAGCGAAGAGCCACTGGAGGTCGAGAGATTCCGGCGTGGTGAGGTGGGTGTCCACGTCGGGGCCGCCGCAGTAGCGGCCGGCGGAGGAGCTTAGCCCCGTGGGGCGGCCGGCTATGGCGTTGGTGATGGCCTGGATCATGTAGGCCGTGGTGGTCTTGCCCTTGGTGCCGGTGATGCCGATGAGATCGAGAGAGTCGGAGGGGCAGTCATAGAACCAGCGGGCGGCCAGACTCTGCGCCTTGCGCACATCGCTAATGAGGATGGCGGGCAGGGAGCAGGCGTCGTATTTTTCCTCGGAAAGATAGCACACGGCGCCGGCGCGCTGCGCCATGAGCAGGTACTCGGGCTTGAAGCCGTAGCCCTTGCAGATAAACAGGTCGCCGACATGAACATGGCGGGAGTCGTTGCTGACGCCCAGAATGTCCACGTCCCGACCGGCGCCTGCGCGCAGCAGGCCGTCCGCGCGCAGGACGGACTCCAGAGAATTGGTATGCTTCACAAAAAGAACCTCCTTATTGGCGGCGGGATCCATCGGTCAGGAGAATTTGATCTTCCAGTCCGAGAGGTTATAGAACGGGTCGGCGAGAGAGGGGGTCAGCCCCTGAATGACGCCGGAAGGGGTGAGAATGGAGCTGCGGGCAAAGCAGATGGGCGCAAAGGGCATTTGCCGGCCAAAGGCAGCATACAGCGCTGCGGCGGCGGCCTCGTGCTGCGCCGGCTCCGCGCTGCGCTCCGCAGTCAGCAGGGCGGTGAGGTCGGCGTCTGCAAAGCCGCCGTAGTTATACGAGCCGGTGAGCAGCTCCGTGAGATCCCAGTCGGGGGTCATTTTATATTCGCCGTAATAAAGATCAAAACGGCCGCTTTGCAGGCGGGCGACAAATTGATCCCAAGGGACGGCTTCGACGCTTACCTGCAAGGCCGAGGAACTCAAGGCGGCGGCGATTTTGGAAGCGGCGCTCTGTTTGTGGGCGTTTTCAGAGTTCACCAGCAGCGTCACGGACACGGGGGACGCGGCGCTGCCGTAGCCTGCGGCGGTGACGGCGGTGTTGAAATCATCGGGAGAGTAGGCGGCCTCCTGCCTGTCCGGATAGAGGGAGGAGGCGGGGTTCACGGGGAACTGCGCCGCCACGCCATGCCCCATGAGGAAGGAGCTGACGCAGCCGGCACGGTCGATGCCGAGGCTGACGGCGCGGCGCAGCTCGGCGCTGTCGAAGGGGGCGCGGGTGGTGTTGAAGCCCAGATAGTGCAGCACGGTGGTGTCGGCGTCGGTAAAGTCGCCGGAGGACACGGCACCGGTGGAGGCGGTGTCGGACAGGTCACAGCGCAGTAGCTGCACCTCGCGGGCGTAGAAGGCGTAGGAAACGGTGTCGCTGTTTTTGCAGGTGTAGAGGTCGATGCGATCCATGGGGAGAGATTTTTTCTGCCACCAGCCGGTGTTGGCGGTAAGGTGGGCGCTCTCCGCGCCGGAGGCGGCCACAAAGACATAGCGGCCGGTGCCGATGGGGGCGAGATCCTTCTCCGTGCCGCTTTTGACAATGGGAATGTCCAGCAGGGAGATGAAGGAGGAATTGGGGCGGGAGAGGCGGATGATGAGGGTCTGCGACCCGCTGGCGCGCAGGGTGGCCATCTGGGACAGGCGGCCGCCGTAGCGGGCGGAATCCTTGGCGCGGCGCAGGGTGGCCACCGCGTGGTCGGCGGTGAAGGCGGCGCCGTCGCTGAAGGTGACGCCGCTGCGGAGCGTGATCGTCCAAGTGTAGGAGGCGGTGTCGTAGCTCCACGACTCCGCCAGCGCGGGCTGGGGCTGCATTTGCCGGTCAAGCTCCACAAGACCCTCGTAGAGCAGGCGTCCGATGTCCTGCTGCGTGCCATCGCCGCAGGTGATGGGATCCAGCGTCAGACCTTGCAGATACGGCAGGGAGAAAGAGGAGATGGAAATGTCCTTTTCCTTCTCCTTTTGCTGGTAATAATCCGCCAGCTCGTTATAGACCTGGTCGGAATCGGCGTCGGCATCGCCGCCGCTGCAGCCCAGCAGAGACAGCAGCGCACACAGCGCCAAAAGCAGACAAAGCAAGCGTTTTTTCTTCATACGGTCTTATCCTCCAAGGCCAGCATGGCGGCCTGCGCCCCGCGGGCGTTGCCCATTTTCCGGTGCGACCAGTAGAGATCCGGCCGGCAGGCGGTGCAGTGGGGGCAGATGTCTATGTTTGTCACGCCCAGCCTTTTCAGCCAGTGGGCGTTGATCCCCTTGAGGTCAACGTGCCACTTTTCGCCTTGGCGGCTCATAAAGGGGTCGGCTTCGCTGCCCAAGGCATCGCGCATGGCGGCGGGGACGTCGCCGTCCGTTTCAAAGCAGCACTGGCCGATGGCGGGGCCGAGGGCGCAGAGCAGATCCTTTGGCTCCGTGCCGAAAACGTCGTGCATGGTGAGGGCGGTCTTGGCAGCCAGCCCCATGGCCACGCCCCGCCAGCCGGCGTGAACGGCGCCGATGCAGCGGCGCACGGGGTCATGGAGCAGGATGGTGCCGCAGTCGGCGGAGAAGACCACCAGCGCGAGGCCGGCGCGGTCGGTGATGAGGGCGTCTACGTCGGTATAGTCCCGCGGAAGAAGCAGCCCCTTGCCGGCGTCCGCCTCCGTCACCAGACGGATATTCTCCGAGTGGGTCTGCTGGGACAGGACGGTGCGCTCCGGCGCCACGCCTACGGCGGCGCAGAAGCGGCGGTAATTCTCCCGCACGTTTTCCATGCTGTCGCCCCGACTGATGCCCAGATTCAGACTGTCCCACGGGGCGGGGCTTACGCCGCCCAGACGGGTGGAGAAGCCGTGACGCACAGCTTGGCCGTCCAGCAGGGAGCTGGACAGCCACAGCAGGTCGTTATTTTGGTGGGTGAGAAAGGACATGGCGGAAACTCCTTGGGAGAGAGTGGAAAGTTGAAAGTGAGAATGGCGACGGAACGGGCGACCCTGCCCGCCCATTTTTTGAGCGCGGTGCATTTTCAAAAATGTCATTCCGAGGAGCGAAGCGACGTGGGAATCCGTATTCCCCATATAACAAGAGGTGCGGTGCATGGGTATTACGGATTGCCACAGCCAGTGTGCGCACTGGCTTCGCAATGACAAATTTTTTTGAGGGGATGTGGCGGTTATCGAGCGGCGGGTGAGGGCACCCCGCCCTACGGAAGTTTAGGGGGAAATGTTACGCATTCCGGCCGCAGCAGTTTTTATACTTCTTGCCGCTGCCGCAGGGAAA
>ENA-OUQC01000120-OUQC01000120.1-human-gut-metagenome-genome-assembly--contig:-NODE-120-length-73453-cov-6.553503_pt1 | contig 73453 bp, 54 predicted proteins | sample MGYA00237942_ERZ548815 | MGnify/ENA primary metagenome ERZ548815 (study PRJEB26490, sample SAMN05194722) | human gut metagenome | biome: terrestrial biome; feature: human-associated habitat; material...
GAAGAATCGGTGCTTTCTCGGATTTGCATGTAATTTCCTTGAGATTTTTGCAACCGTAGAACGCTCCGTCGCCTATAAACCTAAGAGATTTCGGAAGTTCAAGCGATTTGAGATTCATATTGTTCCTGAACGCGTCGCCGTCGATCTTGATTACGCCCTCGGGAACCGTTACTTCCGCAGCCTTGCCCGTGTATCTGAAAACGACGGTCTTTGCCGCGTTCATAAGAAGATTATTTTCGTATGCAAACGCGGAGTTATTTTCAAGAATAACGTTTTCAAGTCCCGTGCAGCCGAAGAAAACTCTTGAGAAATTGAATTCGACTACGTTTCCGAGAGTCAAGGTTTTAAGCGTATCGATATTTACGAACGCACGATCTTCGATATATTCGAGCTTCTTCAGGGTTACGGACGCGAGCTTCGTGTTATAGAAAGCAAATTCTCCGATTTCCTTGACGCTATCGAGGTCGATGATTTCGAGCGGCGTGTTATAGAACGTGTACGCGGGTACGGCTTCGAGAGCTTCGCCGATAATTATCTCTTTTACGCCGGAGTTTGCGAATACCGCTTTACCCAAAGTACTTACCGAGGGCATAGTTACCTTTTCGAGAAGAACCGCATTTGCGAATACGTTGTCGCCGATAGCCGTAACCGTTTCCGGAACTTCGAATTCAACGTTTTTGCTTGCTGCGGGATAAAGAAGAATCGAGGTTTCCGCGCTGTTGAAGAGAACTCCGTCCACTGACGAGTAGTAGGGGTTATCTTCGTGTACGTTTACGGCTTCGAGAGATTTACAGCCGGCAAAGACGTCTCCGATATCGAAGGCGGCAAGTCCGGCGGGAATATAGAAGCTTCGGAGAGATTCGCAGTTAACGAACTGTTCGTAATCCGTTCCGTAATACGGAACAAGCTCTTTGAGGCTTTCGCCGAAGTCTACGGTTTCGAGGTACATACAGTTATAGAACGCCGCATACCGGATATATTCCACGGAGGGCATACTTATGTTTTTAATAGCGGAGGCGTTGAAGGACATTACTCCGAGGTCGGTAACCTTATCGAACCCTATAAGCTCATCGAGAGAATAGGTCGCGCGGAAGGACGCGTAGCCGATATACTCGACGTCGGCAAGGAGAGTTACTTTCTCGAGATACTGACAGTCGTCGAACATATAGTCCGCAACTTTGTCGATGAATTCGGGAAGCTCGATTTCTTTAAGTCCGGTTCCCGCGAAGAAATATTCGAAGCTTTCGTATTCGGGCTTATCGCTGAGTTTAACGTCGGTCAGCTTTTTGCACTGATAAACGAGGAACCCGCCTACGAATTCGGCAGTATCGGGAATGACGAGAGACGTTATTCCCGAAGAGGAAAGCGCGCTTGCTCCGAAACGAGTAATCTTATCGAGATTGATTTCGGAGAGGTTTTCGTTTGCGTAGAAGCAGAACTCGGGAAGTTCGGTGATATTGTCGTTGAGGACGACTCCTTTCATAAGAGTCTTGGTGTATTTCGGGTAAGTCGACATTCCGAATACCTGATAGAAGTATTCGAGATTTTCGTTTACTCCGTAGTAGAAGGTGCCGCCGCCGGGGATAATTTCGGGCGTCGAGAATTCGTAGGCGTTAAGAGCCGTAACCGTTTCCGGAACGGTAAATATTCCGTCGTAATCCCAGTCGAAAGGTTTGATCATTCTGGTCATATCCTTGTCGTAAACCATACCGGTCGTTTCGTCCCTGACGAGATACTCGTTGTTTTCGGCTACGGTAAAGCCTCCTTTAAGCTGAGGATCGTTGCCGAAAGCGGCGCTGCCTATCGTACCGACCTTTCCGCCGAATACGACGGACGAAAGATTGGAACAGCCCGAGAACGCCATACCGTCGAAGTTACCGACGTCCTTTTCGAATATTACTTCTTTGAGGGAGGGAAGAGCGGTAAAGGCTCTGCCGAAGGTTTTGAATTTAAGTCCCCAGAAATCGAGGATTCTCGTGTAACCGATATTTCCGACCTCTTCGTGGAAGACGACCTTTTCAAGCTTCGCGCTCGAGGTGAAAGCCAACGTACCGGCGCTGCTGCCGTTTATACCGCCGACCTTTCCGAAGAATTCGACGGAGACGAGAGAGTCGTTCATAGCTACGGCGTCATCGATAATTTCGATTTCGCCGTTGAATACTACCGTTTTCAGATTTGCGTTGACAAGCAGAGACTTCGAGAGCGAAAGAGGAGCGTCGGCAGCAGGGAAGGTTATGCTTTCAAGCGACGAAAGACCGTTGAAAGCCTCGTAAGCGTAGGAAAGATTCGTGTCTTCGAGGTTAATCTTCGTAAGCTTGGGAAGTCCCGATACCGACGAGTAATCGTAGGAGCCTTCTATCTCTTTAAGAGTGGAAGGAAGCACGAGTTCCGTGAGGTTCGCGAGTCTGTAAATCGAACCGACGCCGATTCTTTCGAGACCTTCCGGAAGGGTTATTTTTGTTACGGAGGGAAGTCCCGCGAATACCGCGTCTCCTATGGCTTTGACACCGTCCGGAACGACGACTTCTCCGCCCTGCCCGTTATACGCGACGAGAACTCCGTCTTCTATTACGAACTCGGGACCTTCGTCGTTATTCGTAATTACGGAACCCGAACCGTTAAGAGGATTACGGGAGACCGTGGAATGAATTTCCCTGAACATAGGATCGTTCCTGTCGCCGTAAATCACGGTGTCGGAGGATTGATAGACGACGTAGATATCTCTTCCTTTCAGAGAGAGAGCGTCGGAGGAGTTTTCCGTCTTGTCGTCGTCGGGAAGCTCTATCTCATAGACGGAACGGTTATTCGCGTAGTCGATAAGAGTTATCGCGAAGAGATTGTTGACAACGGCGGGAAGATGGTCGGTTACGTCGATCGTATAGCCGTAGCTCGCGCCCTTTTCGCCGTAAGCAGGGAAAGTGTCCTCGTAAAGAGCCGCATAAGAATCCTCCGTGCCGTACGTCATAAGTCCCGTCGCCATAAGGTAATGATTGTCGAATACGGTGAGATCGAGATATGTCCTTCCGTCCTCTTTTCTCCATTCCGCTTTTTCGAGAGTCGGAGCCTCGAGGTCAACGTAAAGCGGCATTTCGAGGACCTGTCCGACGGGTTTGTCGTCGAAGTCGTAGGTCATTCTTACGAGAATCTCTTCGTTGTTTGCAAACATACCCGCTTCGGGAAGCAGATACGAGCCGAATTCGAGAGCGTAACCGCCGCCGGTTGCGACGGAAGGCTTTCCTACGCCGATAAACGACGAAGAACCTATGATTTCACCCGTATCCTTTCTGACGAAATCGACGTAAAGCGTGCTTGCAGTTCTCTTCGTCGCAATGAAGAGGTATTCGGCAACGACTTCGCCCGTCCAGTTGCCGGCGGGAGTCGCGCCTCTGCCGATAGCAGCTTTGTCGGGAGACGCCGCGGGAGTTTCATATCCTTCGGGGACATTGTAATGATAGGAACCTGCGACGAAGCGTGTTCCGCTCCACCAACCACCGCCTATTTCGGTCCAGTAAACAAGACCGAGTCCGGAATACGTCTCCCACGTCGGAGCTTCGTCGTCGAAAATCGTGGGTTCGAACGCGGGAAGTCCGTACCAGTCGCCGTAGAAGGATATAAACGGTATGGAAAGGTCGATTTTTTCTCCGTCCGTCGCTTCGAGAACCGAGTATCCTTCGACGTAAATTCCGTTTTTGAAGGTCTCGTCCATATAGGCTTTATGTTCGTCGGCAAGTTTTATTACGACTTTTATCGCAAGCTCTTCGCCGCCCTTTACCGTAATTTCGTTGCCGTCAAGCTTTTTGCCGTTGACGAAATACGTTATTTCGGCGTCCTCGAACATATACGCCTTCTCCGCTATGACCATAGCGTCGGGTCCCTTTCGCTTATAGCCTATGGAATAAGCGTTTATTGCGGATTCGGTGAAAACGAGCGTTTTAAGGCTGTAACCGCGCGCTTCCGTTCCGTCGTTTACGAGATTGTAACGAAGAGTATAAACGCCGTCTTTATCGAGGTCGCTTCCGAGATTGAGTTTGGTCTTGTTCGAACCCGTAACGGTAAGATACGCCTGAGTTTCTATGGCTTTTCCGACGTCCGCAATACCTGCGCCCTGACGGCGGGGAGTATAGGGATTACCGTCTTCGTTAACCATAATATTTGCCGTACTCATAAGCCTCTGATAAGCGGCAGCCATAATCTGACCGTTGGTTAATTTCGGATAAGCGGTTTTGAGATAACCCGCAAGCGCGGCCATAACGCCCGACGCGTTCGGAGTAGCCATACTCGTTCCGCTCATCGTTCCGTATGCCGCGGACATTCCGTTGTATTCCGCGTAGTTGCGGTTGATCGCCGAATATACGCTTCCGCCTACGCCGAGAACGTCAATGCCTATGGAAAGGTCGGAAAGCGCACCCATAGATGACGAATAAGAATAGTCAACCTTATAACTGCCGCTTCTGACGGTAATTTTTTTGTTTTCCGCGTTGACGAGTTTAATTCCGTCTTCAAGAGTTACCGTCATCGTGGGAATGGCGTTCTCGCCTACTATCGCGCCGAATTTCTCCACGAATTCACTTACGTTGTCGTAAAGAATACAGCCGACGGCTCCGTTTTCCGCGGCGTTTTTAACCTTATCCGCAAAAGCGATTTCGCCTCTCTTTATGACCGCTATCTTTCCGGTGAGGTCGATTCCTTCGAAGTCTTCGGGTTTTCCGACGCCGGGAACGATTATGTACTCGAATATCGCCTCGTCTTTTCCCTGAAGAACGTCAAGGAAGTCTGCCGTGCGGTTGGTCTCGCTGTCGATAACGCCGTTTCTTCCGATAATGCGGCGACCGTCAAGTTCAAAGAATACCTTGACGAGGTTTTCGGCAGAGCCTACCGCAAAGGTAGTCGAGAAGGATGCGGGTGCGGCAACTACGCCGTTATCCGGATCCTCGGTGGACGAGAAAGAATCCAGAGTGTCTTCAAACCACCACGCAGTACCGTCGTTACCCGACGCGCAGACTACCATAAGACCGGCTCTTTCGGCGTTTACGAGTATTTCCTTGACGTACTGCCTGTCAGCTCCCTTGGGATAGGTAAGACCGCAGGGACTTCCGAGCGAAAGATTTGCGACGGTCACGCCGAGAATCACGCAGTCTTCTACCGCTGCGTAGATATCCACGTCGTAAGCTCCGCCGTTATTGCCGAAAACTCTCATTACCGCAAGCTGAGCGTCGTAAGCCGCGCCTTTTATCATAGAATCGTTTCCGAGGGCTATTCCGGCTACGTGCGTTCCGTGGATATGTCCGTTGTATACGGCGTCATAATCGTCGGGACTGTATTCGAGATTCTCGTCTATGTAGTTGAAACCGAAGGGGACCTTACTGCTGTAATAAACGTCGTCGGCCGTAAGTCCTCCGTAAATATACGACGCGTTGGTGAGCGGAAGTATTCCGTCGAGATCCTCGTATTTAAGCAAGGGACTTACCGGAGCCTTTGCGAAAGCGTCGTGTCCGACGTCAACGCCCGTGTCTATAACGGCGATTATCGTTCCCGCTCCCGAATAAGAGGTCGGGTTATCGAAGATTCCCGTAGACGCAAAAGACCGTGCAATATCCAGAGAGGTTACTTCCGGAATTGCGTATTGCTCGGAAACGATAACCTTTTCGACTCCGGGAAGAGCTTCTATACGGGCTATATCTCCGTATTTTATGCGAACGGAAAATCCGTTCTGAAGAATTGAGTAACTGTGTCTGAATTCGGCGGATATACCGGATTCCTTGATTTCGGCGAAGATATTCCGCTGAGCCGCTCTGCCCGATTCGATAATGGCTTTACCTTCGGGCGAAAGCGCGAATTCGGACGCAGACATTCCCGCCGGACGGACCTTTTCGATACCTTCGCCAAGACGGACGGTAACGAAAACTTCGTCGTCTGCGTTCAGAGTTGCCGTTATATCGGCTTTTGATACGGAGTCGCCGATTTGCCTGAGGAAATCAGCCGTTTTGAGTTTACCGACGGTAAACTTTGCGGTTGCCGAACCGTTATCCTTGATATACGGTTCCGTTTGGATCATTCTGCCGCACGCCGCGAGCAGAAGAGCCGAGAGAAGAAGTATTATGATTATCATAATTCTTTTTCGCTGCATATGGGTTCCTCCTTTTTAATAAATATATGACGAATATCCCCTCTGAAGACGGATATGTCATTCCCGAACCTGTTTTAATCGTATCGTAAACGAATCTGAAATGCGAAGTATTATTGATATCTCTTCCATTTTATCATAAACGAATGTATATCTCAACTCTTTGCTCCGTTAATTTGCACAATTTTTTGTTTTGTCCGTGTTGTTATATTTGCTTTTTGCGATAAAAAATGATATGATAATTTTAATAAATCAATTTTTAATTTGTGGGGGAATTTATGAAAATCGTACATATGATTGAAGATTACGGAATTTTGTGCAACGAGGCGAAAAACGTCGGAAAGTTTGAGGCATACGAAAACTATACGAAAAAATATCCCGCCTTTTTCAAAGCGTATTCCGGTTTTTGTATTGTCAGCCGATAGAAAGGCTGAAACCGATGATCGAACAAACAGATTTTAAAAATCTTTTGCAAGTCGCGGAGAATAATTATAAACAAGGAACGGTCGATTATGCGATTCTTTCCGCAAAAAGGTTTGTGGAAAGAATGAACGTGGATTTTGAATTTACCTTTCTTTTGGGTTTGGAGTTGTCCAATATCGGCGGCTGCGCACTTCCCGACGATGAATATGAGCCAAACCTTTATATAGGAATCGACAGACCGCTAAGTAAAGACCAAATCGATATTATTATTCCTCACGAGATAATTCATATGGTCCGCCATCACACGGTAAAGGACGGTTTTCCCGATACCGTACTTTCAAGAGCCGTCGAAGAGGGACTCGCATCTTACGCTCCTTTGTGGATTCATAATCCGGAATGGAACGTTGCAAACGTAGCAAAAACACTGAATGTTTCCGAAGCACAAGCAGATAATTTAATGAAAAATACGGCTGCACTGACGGAAAAACTGCTTTCTGACGGTGATGCGCCGATATCTTCCGAAACGATGAGAGAATATTTTACTTCGACTTCCGTTGATGACGATTTTCCGGTAAAAGGGTATTATCTGGGGCTATATTTTACTCATTTGTCGGTAAAAAACGGCACCGAGTTCGAAAAACTTATTTTTATGCCGAAAGAGAAAATCGCGGATATTTGGCTGACCGACTTTATTCGATATTGATTTTTGACCGCGGCGGATTGCATTTTGCCGTTCCTTGACATCGGGCTTTATTTTCCCGATTGGTTTTCGGCGTCGAAAGAAAAAAATACAGCTATATCGTCAAAAAAACTTTTCCGACTCATAATGGAAAGAGTCCGATTTTTCGTCGGACCCTTTCTCGATTTTAATTAGGCTTTTGCAGGATTTACTTCTTTATATCGCCGTCATTGCAATGAATAGTTTCGAAGGGTGTGTTGTACGCCCAATTATCGCCCTTTTCAATGGCTTTCCATTCTTCCATGGTGCCGTTATATTTCATCTCTGTCAGCTTGCTGCAACTGTTGAACGCCCATTTTCCTATACTCGTAACGCCTTTGCCGATGGTTACGCTCGTTAAACTTGTGCAACCACAGAACGCCAATTTTCCTATGCTCGTAACGCTATTCGGGATAATTATATTCTTTAATCCGATGCAATTATTGAATGCACCTTTACTTAACCTCGTTAGAACACCCTATTCAATTACCACACAAACAATATTTGCATTCATTTTTTATTGCCTTTCGTGGTGGCGGTTGTAGCATAAGTCAGCGAGAAAATCAACTGCACGGAAAAAAACTACTTACATATCTATATCCGACGTCAGATATTTTTCCAACGAATGGTATGACCACATACTTATTAGGACGGCAGAAAACGAAACGGACTATCGCGGCGGTTTTAACAACTACACAACGCTTTCCGACTTGGAAGGCAATGCCGCCGAACTTCTGAACGATTTACCCTTTTAAGGAGATATGCTATGAAATTGAATTTAGAAGCAAAAAACAAGCAAGAAGAACTTATACTTGCATATTTACAAGAAAATGCGAGCGAAACGTTAGCGGATAAAATAAACAACGGCACGCCGTTTGAAAAAGACGGCAAACCGCTTATCAACAAAAAGACGCTTTCGGGTTTTATGAAATACGCTTACGACGAGGCACGAAAACTTGCCGAGAAAGGTGCAAATTGTACCTGCGTCAAAGATACCACGGTTTACGGTTGGGCAATACATTACTTTGAAGAAGATTCCATCGAAGGAACTCTTTACACTATAGATGGCGAAGAATACAAACCCGTTGTAGCAAAACCGAAAACAACGCAAAAATCGACCTATACGCCGACTTCTACCGCTAAACCGAAGCCGCAAAACTTGCAATTCTCAATCTTTGACAGACTCGACGAAACGGACGTTAAAGATACCGTAAACGACACTTCAACAGCCGAAAGCAATACAAACAATGACGATTCGGACATGCCGACGGAAGAAGAAATGCAAGAGGCAATGCAAATCGTTGCCCAAGAAGAATCGCAACAAGTTAAGCCTGTCGCCGTCAAAGAACAACCGAAAGGCAATCAGACTTACCGGGATTATATGCTTTACCAAAGCGAACGTCCGACGGCAGTCGTAGCACTTCGTTTAGGCGACTTTTACGAGGTTTTCGGGGACAATGCCGTTATGCTCGGTAACGAACTTGAACTTACTATTACAAGTCGCGACGTTGGCTTGGAAAACCGTATCCCGATGATCGGTTTCCCTTACCACGCAGCCGAAAATTACTTCGCTAAAATCGTTAAACGGCACGACTTGTATATAATCGAAAATCCATACGATACGCAATTCATTCAGTGCGTGAATTGTGCGGATAATCGACTTATAGACGAAGATACGGGAGAAATCCTCTGCGATGATTTAACCGAAGACGATATGCGAAAGTTTGACGGCGACGTCGAAGAACCGCAAGAAATTTACGAACCCGAACAGCCTACCGTTGACAACGAAATTATTGCAAAACTCAAAGCCGTTTTAGGCGATACGTTTATTGTGAGGTAAAACAAATGAAAGCAGAAAAAATAAAACCCATTCCGAAATACATAGTCGAGCGCATCAGGCGTTACGATAAGGAAAATATGACTTGCGCGCCCGGTCATACTCGCTTTTATTCGTATCTTACCAAGAACGACGGCGAACTCGTAAAAGTTACCGTTGCCGTTAGAAACCATTACAAACAGTAGCTGTATAAGCAAGTCGCCGTTCACGGCTTAAACTCCGATAAATGTTTCGTCAAAGATATGGTATTTTACTACATTGCCGGCTATCAGGTCGGTTGGTACGAACAAGGCTTGCAAAAATCCGAGCGTTGGTACGAAAGCACCGCTTGGGGCTGCGCAGACGATAAATACTTTGATCCGTTTGCACCTATCGTAAACCGCGAATATTTAGATAAATTTCCCGAATATAAGTATTCCGCCGTAAATCTTTATCGAGGCGTTGACATCTTGAAATACCTACGCTATTACAAGCACTATCCGCAAATCGAATACCTGATGAAAGCAGGACTTTCAAAGTACGCCTTTTCCACTCAAATCTTGAAAGAAATCGGCAAGAACAAACGCTTTTGCAAATGGCTTATGAAAAATCGCGCCGAAATAATGCAAAACGGCTACTACATTGACGTTATTCTTCGTGCGTTCAAGACGAATAAGCCCGTTGCCGATTTGCAAGCGTATAAAAAATACCGTATGCAGTTATCCAAAGAAGCCGAGCTGAAAGAGTTGCGGACTTTCTTCAAAAACGACCTTGAAAAGTTCGTGCTGTATATCCGAAGTCAGAACTCGAACCCGTATTCGTATCGGGATTACTTGCGCGCCTGCAATTATCTCGGATTGGATATGTCGGAGAATAAAAACCGCTATCCCCACGATTTCAAGCGTTGGCACGATATACGCATAGACGAATACAACACCGCAAAAGCCTTGAAAGACGAGCAGGAACGCAAAGCCCTTTACGATAAATTCGCCGCCGTTGCAAGCAAGTATTTGGGGCTGGAATACGATAAAAAGTCCGTCTATATAGCGATTATCGCACAAAAGCCGTCGGATCTCATTCACGAAGGCGAACTGCTTCATCACTGCGTAGGACGTATGGGTTACGACCAAAAATTTGCAAGAGAAGAATCGCTTATTTTCTTTATCCGAACAAAAGACCAACCCGACGTTCCGTTCGTTACGATTGAGTATTCGCCGGCACAGAAACGAATTTTACAGTGTTACGGCGACCACGATTCGAAACCTACGGAAAAAGTAATAAACTTCGTCCACAAAAAATGGCTGCCTTACGCAAACAGGAAATTAAAACAATTAGCGGCTTAACCGCAAAGGGCAACGTAACGTTGCCCCCAAATAAAAATCAAGACGTCTTAAACGCACTTTTTTGAAATAGTGGCTGTAACTGTTACCGAAAAGAATAGAGCCGTTTTTCGATACTCTGATATTCTTCAAATCGTTGTCGTCAAGTATTTTTCTTGCGATTTCTTCGCCCGTTTTTCCTGAACTGTTTTGCTTTCTGTTATATTTAATATAACTGATTGCAAGGTAAATTGAAATAACGAGCGCAACTATTGAAGCGATGATTAAAAGTCCTCGACAAAAATAAGCGCGAGTATAACGGCGTCCGATACACCGTTAAGGCTTCCGTTGGCGACTTCTCTTACAGTATTGATGAATTCCGACATAATAGTATCTCCTTTTAATTTTTTTGGGGATATGTTCCGTGTCGCTGTTGCGACTTAAAACTTTTGTTTTATTGCTTTAAGCGGTCAGTTGACGATAAAGCGTTCTGCGTCGGACGCGGTTTCAAATTTGAACGCCGTTGCGCCGATTGCTTTAAGAGAATAAGCGAAGCCGCTGCTTTCCTCCGTGCCTATAAGCGCGTTTACCGCCATGGTGCCGACCTGCATATTCAGATTTTCGGCTGTTCCGATTTTCAGCACGGCGTTGAGAGTATTGAACAAATCCGCCGTATCGTCCGCCGAAAGATTATTGAGCGTAAGCGATTTGTGCGTTACGGTATAAGAAAAGCCGTCTTTTTCCGTCTTATCCACTCGCACGACGGATGAAACGTAAAAGTTGTCCGGGATATATTTTTTGAAATATTTGTACGGAAAATCACCCATATCGGCTTTGAACGGCGTAAGGTCGATTTTTGCAACGACGTTAAAGTCCGCGCTTCCGTTTGCGGCAATTTCCGAAAAATCAACCTGTACGACGGTTACAGACACGTCTTTTTCGCCTATTTTGATTTTTCCGCCCGTTTGCACGTAAAACACCGTCTGAGTAATCGCTCCGACCTGTTTTTCGGTAAGCGAAATCGTACCGCTCATGCTTTTACCCGCAAGCGAACCGAAATTGACCGAATAACCGTTAAACCCCTTGCCCTCTTCATAAGAAACAAATCCGTCAAACTTTTTGTTCAGTTCGGTTTTCATTGCGGCAAAATCTTCTTCGCCGTAAGCGTTTGGGCAAAGTGCGGTTTCGTCAACCGCCTGCGTAAGAGTTTTTAATTGTCCTGCGGTGCGGAAAAGGTCTATGCCGTAGGTCGTGCGGACGTAGACGTATCCGCCGATGACGGTAACGCCGACGATGGCGATGATGACGACAAGTGTAATAAGTACGCCTTTCAATGCTTTCATATTGTCTCCGCCGCCAAAATAATTGGCGTTTGTTTTTAATAATATTATTTTACCATATTTTACGGGTTTTGTAAAAACAGAATGTCCATTCTGCATTCCGGATTTTCGACGCCGTCTTCTTCCAGCAGAATAAAATATCTGTTAAGCCTGTTTTCGGAGAAGCCGTTATCGAGTTTTTCGTCGTAATCGAACTTCAATTTCATATTATATCCCGATTGGACAAATTCACCGCGCCCGTTGAATACGGTTGCCCTGACGTTGCCGTTGATAAGCAGCCAGTGCGTGGGCTTTCCTTCTTCGATATCGAAGTACCACCAGTAGCGCAGATATCCCGCATAGGAAGATATTCTGGTGTTTACGGCTTTTTCGGAAATTTTGGGAACTCCGTACCGACTTGCCATCAGCTGACTGTTCAATCTGTGCGAAGTCCCGATTATCGTACGCACGACGTAAACGTCAAGGGAGTCTTTTTCCGAAATCCACCCGCCGTTCTCGTCCGTATAGCCGTCAACGTTTTTAACGGAATCAAACTTTATGTATTCAAGTTCGGGGTGAACCTCGCCGATGAAATTCAGATAATAATACTGCTTCCAGCTAACAGTTTTTCCGTCGTCATAGGTTTTTCTCCATTCATGACTATAAATATCGTAGCCGTGCCATTTCGCGATTGCAGGGCCTGTCGGCGAGTCTACGCGAAGCTCCGCGAAAAATTCAAACTTCCTGTCTTGCCCGAAAAGAAAACCGAGCGCCTCTCTTGCACGCACGTCGTACTTATAATTGTCGAAGTTGGCACAAAGTTTCAAAGCCGTGTCTGCTTCGACGGCGTCCGCCATCTTATACGAGTCGCCCGCTTTGTCAATCATATGGCCGTTTTTGAAATATTCCGTTATGTCAACGGGCTTGCCCGTTTCCGACGGCGCCCACACGCCCTTGTAGTTAAGTTTCGTGCGGTGTGCAACCTTGTTTGTCGTGATCACGAAGTACGAAAAACTTGTCGTTTCAAAAGATATATTATTGCCGTCAATCGCGGTTTCGAGTTCTTCCGCCGTGTTGTCGCCCTTGATATGATAGGTAACGTAAACGTCCGCCTCGAACGGTTTCGGCATGGTGATTTTGACCTTGCCGCTCGGTTGCGCTTTTTCGCCGCCTTTGGTAAGGGTAATATCGAAAACGACAACCCTGGCGCTGTCATAAGGCTTGTCGATCGCCGCCATAGCCGCCTTGCCTTGTTCGCTGTCGGTGGCATGATGTTCGGCTTTCAACACGGAGTCCTTTTCAAACACGCCGTCCGCGGTAATTCCGCTTTCCGTACTTAACTTGTTTACCGTATTGCCGTTGTCGTTACACGCAACCAACGACAGGCATAGCGACAAAACAAGCGCAAGCGTAAGGAATAATAAAAATTTTTTATTCATTGTTTCCTCCTTCTTAAAGTGCGTCGATTGCGTCTGCAAGATAGTCGGACGGGACGGATTCATAGAAGAATGCGTCGATGCTGCCGTCTTCCTTGGCGCATTTGACTTTGTATGCGCTGCTTTCATCCGACACGTTGTCGCAAAGAAGCGCAATTTTGATTTCGGGGTTCTGCCTCCTGACTTCGCGCTCGGTGTCCATACGCATATCAAACGTGCCGTCGCCCGATCTTGTAACGTCCATTACAAGAGTTGTTGCCGCAAGCGCGTTCGTCAGCGTAAGGATACACTCCGGTTCCTGCGAAGAAGATTTTTCCACAAAGAACCCCGCACGTTTCAGGGCGTTTGTCACCGCTTCCAAAACGAGTCTGTTTCTGATTGCAAGTACGACTCTTTTCATTTCATATCCTTTCTCCTTTACGTACACTACGCCTGATTTTACATTTTGCATATATATTTTATCATAGGTGGTATGCGGTTGGTGAGTGCCATTCGGCACCCCTTTGGCAAATTTTTTGTGTTTTTTAGAAAAAATTTTTGCAAAAAAGACAGCCGCCGGTAAGCGACTGCCTGTTTCTATATATTTGATTGCATTATCGGTCAGATTTCGTCGTCGGTTTTGTCGAGTATCACAAGCCCCGATTCTCTTGCTCTTACGGCAAGTTGAGTGCGAGAACGGAAACCCGTCTTAAACAGCATATCCGCAATGTGGTTTTTGATAACGCCCGAAGAAACGCCGAGTTTTTCGGAAATTTCCTTATTGCTGTATCCGCCCGTCATAAGGCGCAGAATTTCAAGTTCCTTTTCGGTAAATTCCGTACTGAGTGCAAGTCCCATTCTGACGGGTTGCGGACTGCCCGGGTAGACGATTTCACCGCTTACTACCCGTTCCATCAGCGACAGAATCGGCTGTTCGCTGACTTCTTTGTACCAAAAGCCTTCAACGCCGATTTGTTTTGCGCGCTTTATATAGGAACACTCAGGCATACTCGTGACGACGATAATTTTCGTTTTCGGGAATTTCGCCTTGATTTTTGCCGCCGCTTTGAGTCCGCTTTCGCCGTTTTCCGTAACTACGTCCATCAGTATCAAATCTACGGGCATGCGTGTGCAGACAATATCTGCAACGGAAGCGTTTTCTATCGCCGCTTGCAGATAGAATTTGTCCGACGACTCCACAAAATGCGAAAAGAGTGCCTTCGGCATTTGCTGATCTTCGACTATCATGACTGAGTATTTTCCGTCTTTCATAAAGTTTCTCCTTGCGGCAGTTCGATAATGAGTTCAAATTGCGGTGCGCTGTGAATAATCATCGTGCCGTTTTCCCGTTCTACAAGCAAGCGAAGCCCCGATAGTCCGCCGCCTTCTATGATTTCGCCTTTCGGCTTTTCGCCGTCGTTGGTGATTTCTATCGTATATTTGCCGTTTTTCTCCGATACCGTAACCGTCATCGTCTTACCGTTTGCGTGCGAAACGGTGTTCGTCAGACATTCGTGCATTGCGGCGATGAGTATTTTTTCGCTTACCGTATCGGCTTTCGGCTTTTCGCCGCAAAAATCCACGGTTACGGCAACGAGTTTTGCCGCGTCCTTTATCACTTGCAAGTTGTCTTTCTTTGTGTGCGGACGAGTGCTTTTCAATGCGGCGATTTCCGCTTGCCAAAAGCATATCATTTGCTTTTGCTCGGTTTTGTCAAGCGGTTCGGCAAGTCTGCGTTTCGTTGCAAGCAGCAGTTTACCCATATCGTCGTGGATACGGATTTTCGCCGCCAAAAGTTCCTTTTCTTTCGTGAGGAGCGCAACGTTATCCCCGTATGCGACAAGGCGTTTGTTGACGGCTTTCAGTTTTTCGAGTTTTTGCTCTAACTCTTTGGTAAGACGGTATCTTTCGGTTACGTTTGCCGCAACGATTTCGTAAACGATTTTTCCGTCTATCTCGTGCGAATATCTCTTGAACGATACCACTTTGCCTCCCTCGTATTCGATGATCGGCTTTTCACCAGTTTGAAGCGGCAGACAGTTTTCTTCTATTTCGCCTTGCGAGATCTTCCGCCAAAAACTTGCGCCGTCCAAAAGTGCCTTACCTGTTGCAAGAACGCAAAGACGGTTCATTTCGGTATTGATAAGCCGCACGAGTCCGCTTTGCTCGTAAAAACATATTCCCCCGGGAAGCGAATCCGCACTTTCTTTTATGGACACGGGCGAAATATTTTTTTTATTCCAAAGCACCGCACCGACAAGTCCGTAAACCGCAAGAGCGAGCAACACGACAGCCACAACGCAATACAACCATAGCGGCAAAGAAATTATCGTGAGCGACGGCTCGAATACGGATTTCCCGACACGATAGAGATAACTTCCGCACATTGTAAGGAATACCGATAGAAACGACAATACAAACGTTACCGCCGGCAAAACGATATAGCGGCGTTTCTTGCAAAGTCTGACCGACGCAAACAACCCGATAATCGCCAAAACGAATGTGAAAATAAACGAAACGACAATCATCTGTCTTACATAAAACGGTGCGTCTATAAATCTCATACGGCACTCCCTTCGGGCAAGGTAAGCGAGTAATAAACTTCTTCGTCGTCCGTTTGAATTGTTACGTTATATTTCCCAAATTTCGACTTTATTTTCTCCGAAATTTCTTCCGCTTTGTTGTCGCATTCGATACGAAAAACAAGATTATCGCCGCGCCTCGAAAGACGAACGATAACGGCGCTCGGTAGCCCCTCGTAATTTGCAATGCAGGCTTCAAAAAAGTCATAGAAAATACCTGCGTTTTTGCCGTAGATTTTACCCGAAACGGCGCAGTCGAAAGTACATTCCGCACCCGTAAGCGAAAGAAAACCAAGCGATTCTTTTATCGCAAGTGACAGTTCGCCCACGTCTATATTTTCCTGCTTTTCGGCAAGTATAACAAGGTTGCTTCTGCGTTTGATATAAGCCGCCAAAATGCACGCAAAACGCATTTTGTCTATATATTCCGTGCTGTTTAACTGCGTTTTGTGGTACATATCCGACAAGAGCGCATCAAGGCGTTTCAGTTCTTCGCAGGTAACTTCATCCATCTTTGCGTACAGTTTGTTTTGCTCTGCAATCTGCGCTTTTTGCTCTTTGAGTTCGTTCTCCGCTTCGATGATATAATTTTCTTCGGACAGTCTTTCGTTGGTTTCGGAAAGTGCCGCGTTTATCTCGTTGACCTTGGATAAATCTTCGATTCTGAAAGTATATCCGCCGTGTATTTTTTCTGCTGAAAGCCGTGTATTTTCATCTATCATTACGGGGCTTTTTGCCGCACGACCGAGCAGGTTTTTATCCGTGGAAATCGACTTTTCGGAGTCGTATATCACACTCAAATTCTCGTCCGTGATAACCGCCGAATATGCCGAACGATAGAAGTAATTTTCGTATTCGTCGTTGGACGGAATCAAACCTATGGCGATACAACTTTCTATCATTACGATACAGGTAAAGCACAACAGTTCCGGGATTTTGAACGCCGGCGTATCCGTCAAAAAGCATACGGTGGAAACAGCCACGCACACAATGAAAACGGTTACGGGTATCCACGTTTTACGCCTGCACGCCGATATGCCGCACTTCAAAATCAGCACGATAAGGCTTGTAAACGTTACGGCAATCTCCCACGCGAGCGCGATATAAAATACGGTTCTATGCTCGTAGGAAAAACCGTTCTCGAAGTTCAAAGCGAACGCCCATTCGTGTGCATCGTTTGTTAATATCAGAAGAAGCAATATCACAGCGGGTAAATATAAGAGATACCACGCTTTTGCGAGCGGTTTGCCCTTTTTGCTCTCTATGCTGAACGCCGCAAGCAAAATCGTCGGCGGAATAAACATTTGCGGAACGTAGTATGCGTACCAAAGATAGCGCGAAAGGGCGTCTGTGTCCCTTGTCAGTCCGTACCTTATCATTCGCACCACAAGGAAAAACAAAATCAGCACGGCAACCGTAATGAAATATGCACGCAGATCTTTCCGCACCATTCTATGTATAAGAGAAACGCCCCACGCCACCACGAGAGAAATCAGTATCGTGTGCGCCAACAAAGCAAACAAGGCGTGCCAAAAATCAGGAAGGCTCGAATCTACCGCCTGAAATACGCCCGCCAGACAAAAGAAAAACGCGCATACGGCATATAGAACTATTCTTTTTTTGTTAATAGCAGTCCGCATTTCCGCGTTCCTCCTCGTTAGTTACTTATATTATAGCATATTTTTCCGATTTTTTCAATCCATTCTGCCCCATAAACGAAAAGTCGAATCGCTTGCTGTCAACCGTTTACCACTCCTGATTTTTTATGTTATCCGCTATGTTCATAATCGGCACGCCGAGTTCCTGTGCGTACTTATAGCATTTATACGCGCCGCCGTAATCACGCTTGATATAGACGATCATCATATCGCAGTTCTCGGCAAGCCATTTATTCCGTTCCCATATCGCCGCTTTGTAATGGCACTTCCTATCGGTCGGAATAATAACGCTATCATAAGATTTTTCTATAATATCCAAGTTTGCCACGGGATACGGTTCGACAAGTGTAAGTTCGCACCACTCCTCCCATTCTCTTCGGAATCGTCTGACAGCCTGTGTAGCAAGGTCATCAAACTCACCGTTTCGCCCTACGTTATAGTCTATAAACCCATATTTACGGTGCAGTAATTCGATTACTTCGTCAAGTTCTTCTTCGACTTGCCGGTATTCGTCCACTACTCTATGACCTATAAATGAAACCCGAAAAATATCCAATTCAATGCCTCCCGATAGGTGAATTATCTCACAGAATTTTGTTCGCCTATTAAAGCAATAGGTGAACAAAACCGTAGACTTCGGACACCTATCGAGAGTATTTACGATTTTTATTACTTTTCTAACCGCGCGAAAGCATTGCACATTGACTTTACTACAGTTTTATGGTATAATAAATATGATATTTGAGCCGTCTATTGCTTTAACAGACGGCTTTTTTAGTTGAAAATTTTGCCGAGCTTATTCATCATATCCTGCTTGTGTTCCATAAGCGAATGGGCGTATCTGTTCAGCGTTACTGTGGCGTTTTTATGCCCCAATATCTCCGCCAATGTTTTCACGTCCATTCCGCATTCCAAAGCGCGTGTAGCAAACGTATGCCGAAGTGAGTGAAAACCTTTACGCTCGATATGCAAACGCTTTTGCAGAAGTTCAAAGGTTCTCTGATAAGATCGCACCGTAGGCGGCTCGCCCTTCTCCGATTCCACAACATACTCCGAAATGCTTTTCCTTTTATACTCTTTCAGAACGGGAAGCAACTGCTTCGGAAGCGGAATCATTCTTTTGGAAGAAGTTGTTTTCGGCAAGTCTGTAATCCGGCAAAGATTCCCTTTTTCATCTCGTCCGTCGTGGCAAGTTTTGTTCACCGCAAGCGTTCCTTTCGTGAAATCAATATCTGCCCAAGTAAGCGCGAGCAATTCTCCGATACGCAATCCCGAATAAAGACAAATCACAATCCCGATGAATTTCCGTTTCTTATTCGACAACGCCGCCTGCTCTATCTTCTTCTGTTCGGCAAGCGAAAAACACGATACTTCTTTCTCTTTCGTTTTCGGTCGTCTGATTTTGTCTGTCGTATACTCTTTCAGCTCTCCGAGCGTATACGCAAGTTTCAGAGAGTTCTGAATAACCGTAATAATCCCGTTTATGGAATTAGCCGCTAACCCCTTTCCGGTTGTCAGATTGCCCGACTGCATAAGTTCGGTAATATACTTCTGTATGACGATGGGCGACAGTTCTTCAAGCTCGTACTCGCCCAACTTTACCTTCAAGTGCTTTTCGATAATCTCCGAATATCTTTCGCACGTTTTCGTTTTAGACGAAGGCTCTATGTAGTTCGCAAACCATACGTCCAACCATTCTTTGTATTTCATTGAAAACTCCTTTCGATTTACTGTTATTATTATAATTTTTCTCACCGTAAATAGGAAATCACCCCTCGAAACGGCATAAAAAAAGAGAGAACGTTTATCCTTGTTCTCTCCTATGTTTTTTATATTAAATTAAAAAGTCGGATTTTCTTTTACGAATATCCAACTTTAAGCTATCATTTGAAGGCTGTTTTCTATTTTATTTGGTATTTTTTGTTGTGTTTTTCGGAAATCCCTTTCACTATTGATTGCACAGTTTCCTATACTCGTAACGCCTTTGCCGATGGTTACGCTCGTTAAACTTGTGCAACCACAGAACGCCAATTTTCCTATGCTCGTTATATCCGTATTCGAATAGGCGTACAGGTCGAAACCGATTATATCGAATCCGTTTTTGCGGTAAAACGCAATTGCGTTTTCATTGCACGACTGCGTTTCCAGAACCGCCATACGCGCGCCTTCCCGCTCGGCTTCTGCAAGAATTTCCTTTATCAACACAGTACCTATCCCGCGGCGACGCTCAAAACCGTCAAATACGCAAATATTGCTGATGCGGAAGCGATTGTTCCATTTTTCAAGCGAGCCTTCGGCATATCCGAGAAGTCTTTCGTTTTCAAATACGCCGTATGCAATCGGAGCGTACAGCCATTCGCCGAAAAATTCGTCCTCAAAGGACCTCTCCTCCGTCGTTTCAAACGGCACGTACTCAATTTTAAAACCAAAATCGGCTTCGCGAACGTCGTAATAGCCGTCAGTGCGGTAACGGGCGGTAAACCTCTTGCCGATATATGATTCTTTGTCCGGTCGTTTTATTTCCATTCTCAATTCACTCCCGCACGCCCGCCTGCGCAAGAAACTCCTTATCCGATTTAACGAAATTCCGCATTCTATACATAGCGCGGCAGATACGCTCCTTATCGACATTGCCTTCAGTAATTACGACACAATCCGTTTTCCCGTCGGTACGTCTTAAAAAGCCGTCGGACAGACTGCCCGTTCAAGAGCCGAAACGATTTCTTTGAGCTTTTCTACCGTGCGTTCGACCGAAAGCGCATCCGTTTCAAGCTCTGCGTCGGCAATCTCTTTATAAAACTTCTCGCGTTTTTTAAGCGTCGAGGAGATTTTCTTTATGGAAAGCTCTCCGAGAAGCGGTCTTTGGTTTGCATCCCCGAAAAGTCTGTCGTAAAGAGTCAAAGGCTTGGCTTTAAGCCATATACAAAAAGCGTTTTCGCTGAGAATACGCCTGTTTTCCTCCGAAAGCACCGCTCCTCCGCCGACCGCAACGACGAGATTTTCCATATCCTCCAACCTTCCTATGACCGAAGTTTCCTGACGACGGAAATAATCCTCTCCGCACGTGGATATAAGCTCGGAAACGGGCATCGAAAATTCGTACTCGATTATTGCGTCGGTATCCATAAAACGCCTGCTCAAAGCCCTTGAAAGTCCGCGGCCGGACGTGGTTTTCGAAGCGCCGGGCATACCTATTAAAACTATATTACTTTTCATAAGCAGCCTCCGCTTTGTTTGTAAGTCTGTCCGCTATGAAATCCAGAGCTTCGAAATAGCTTTTCTCTTTTTTTCCGCAGAAAAAGCCGTCCACGACGTCGCGGAAAACACGGATTTTTCTGAATTCCTCACGGGAAGTTATATCGCTCAGATGAACCTCGGCTTTGACTCCGCCGAAAATCTCGAGCGCGTCGCGAATCGCATAACTGTAATGAGTATAGGCTCCGGCGTTGATTAAAATCGCGTCCGCGTCGGCGTTTTCGATAGCGTCTATAATATCGCCTTCGTGATTGCTGTGATAAAACTCCGCCGTAAGTCCTTTCGTTTCCGCATAAGCTCCGACAAGTCCGTTAAGCTCGCGGAGAGTCGTTTTTCCGTACTGAATCGGATCGCGGCGACCTAAACTTCCGAGATTGGGGCCGTTAATGACGAGTACCTTCACGCGCACCTCCCTGCGAAAAGAGCAAATCTTGCGGTTATTCCGAAAGGATCGACGATTACGCAGGAAGTCGCCTTGATCTTTTCGCATTCGAAACCGAATCCGTTTTTATCGGCCTTCATCGTTATCGTACCGCAGTCGATAGTGCAGTGGACCTCGGCTCCGATTGCCGCAAATCTGTCGAGAGTTTCTTTTTCCGGATGATTGTAGGTATTACCGTAACCCGCGCTTATCACGACGTATTCGGGCTTGATTACGTCGAGGAAAAACGAATTCGAAGACTCTTTGGAACCGTGATGACCGGCTTTCAGAACGTCAACGTCTACGTCAAGCCCCATATTTACGTAATTATCAAGGAAAACCTGCTCGCCTTTCTTCGCCGCGTCGCCCGTCAGCATAACTCTGACAGTCGGATATTCGAGAAGAATTATGGGCGAAACGTTATTGATTGCTTTGGCGTCGCCGCTTTTAACACCGGAATACTGAGAGGGATCGGGCGTTACGAAGGTCATTCTGTAACCCTCGCCCTCGATGACCGTACCCGCTTCCGAATATACGATTTCCGAACCTTCTTTTACTACCGATTCGACGAAGGCGTCGTAATACCTCGTGGAAATGCTTTGCGGCTCTATTTTCCCGAGAGATTCCGAAACCTTGGTTTTTCCTTTAGCCAAAGGATCGTCCGCGTATCCGGATTTGACGTAAGGCATATAAACCGTATGTACGAGAACGCTGTCGCTGTTTATTACGTCGTCGAGACTTCCGCAGTGATCGGAATCGGTATGAGTCAGAAGAACGTAGTCCAGCTCGGTTATGTCTTTACCGGCAAGAACGTCGAGAATCGCCTGAGCTATTCCGAATCTCTCTCCGCCCGAATCCTTCCCGAAAGTTCCGTTTTTCCCTCCGTCGATAAGCATCGTCTTTCCGTCGGGAAGCTCCAGAAGAATCGAATCTCCCTGACCGACGTTGATCATAGTCATAGTGAGATTGCCTTCCGTATTTTTGACGGGCGGTTTAACTTCACGCGGCTTGTATTTCAGACCTATTCCCAAATCGAAGGAAAAAGGCGGAATGCTGTAATAATACAGACCTATTACCAGAATAAGCACGACTGCGATTATTATCTCGGGCAAAGTCTTTTTCAGAACGTTCTTCCCCTTTTTAGGCGTCGTTTTCTTTTTTTTAGCGGACATTTATCGCATATCTCCCAAAATAAAGGCAAAGCCGCCGCACTCGGCGGCGACCTTACCCGAAATTATCAAAGCGACTGAATTTCGTTCAGCGCACAGGTTACGCAATCGGGATCGACCGAAGAAATCCTGCCGTGATCGCAGGCGTCGGCGGCCTCCGGATCGATGGGAATCCTCGCGAGAAGCCTTAATCCGAATTCGTCGGTGATTCTTCTTATATTACTCTTTCCGAAAACTTCGATTTCCTTGCCGCAGCACGGACATTTCACGAAACTCATATTCTCCACTACGCCCACTATCGGAACGTTCATCATCCTCGCCATCTTGACGGCTTTTTCGACTATCATCGAAACCAGTTCCTGCGGAGAGGTAACGACTACGATACCGTCTACGGGCAAAGACTGAAACACGGTAAGCGGAACGTCGCCCGTTCCCGGGGGCATATCCACGAACATATAATCCACGTCGCCCCACTGAACTTCCGTCCAGAATCTCGTAACCATATCGGCTATCATCGGACCTCTCCAGAGAACGGGATCGTTTTCGCTCGCAAGGAGAAGATTTGCGGACATAAGCTTTACACCCGAATCGCTCACGGCGGGAATTATAGCCGTTCCGTCTTCGGTTGCCGCGGCGTGTTCCGTTACGCCGAACATTCTCGGGACGGAAGGACCGGTTACGTCGCCGTCGAGAATCGCCGTTTTTTTACCGAGCTTATTCATACCGGAAGCCAGAAGCCCCGTTACGAAAGACTTTCCTACTCCGCCCTTTCCGCTGACGACCGCGATGAGCTTGCCGACGCGGGAACCTTCCATAAGCTTTTCTTTTACTATTTCGCCGCGGGAGCTGCAATTTTCCGAGCAGCCTTCGCAGTTATGGTTGCATTCGTTTCCCATATTTTCACTTCCATTCGATAATAAGGAGTTTTCGTCGCTCGCGACTCTCTCCCTTTCCATAATATTATAACCGAAAAAGCCGTTTTGTCAACACAAAACAGCATTTTCCGTACAAACCTTTTACCGATAATCCTCCGGAATTTTACATAAGAACGCTTTTAAGTCTGTTCTTTACGAATTCCGCCCGAAAAATCATAAGCTCTTTCTCGGTCATATCCCTGTCCGTCATCATAAGAAGCGGCGCGTCGCGCGATTCGTCGGGAAGCTTATCGAAGCCTCTTAAATCCGCGACCGATACGAATCCGAGAGCAATACCGAGCTTAACGTAACAGAATCTCTTTATGAATTCGTCCTCGGACATCATATAAGCGAATTTCATAACCCCGAGACTTCTCATAATGGTATCTTTAAGCTCCGCGACCGAACCTTTGAGCAGCTCCGTTCTTGCGTTCTCCTCGGCGATAACGAGAGTATCCACCGCGTCCTCAACGTCGGAAATAATCTCCTTTTCGGTCTTTCCTATGGAAATCCTGTTGCTTACCTGATACATAAAACCGACGGTTTCGGAGCCTTCTCCGTAAGTCCCTCTCATCTCGAAGCCTCTGCTTCCGAGCAGCTTTGCGTTTTCGTCTATATAGCCCATAATCGTAAGCGCGGGAAGAAAAAGCATTGCGGACGCTCTCATACCCGTACCTATATTCGTAAGACAGGAGGTAACGAATCCGTAACGGCGATCGTAGGCAATATTGAGATTCCCGATAAGAACGTCGTCGATTACGTTGAGCTTTTCGTACGCCTCCGAAAGCCTCATTCCTTCGAGAATACATTGAAGACGAAGGTGATCCTCTTCGTTGACCATAACGGAAAGTCCTTCCTCTTCGTTCATAATAACCGCTCCGGCAACTTTATTCCTCACAAGCGCGCTGCTTATGAAATGCCTGTCGGTGAGAGCGCGGCAATAAAGATCGGATATCCCGCTCATATACATAAGCTCGAATTCTCCGACCTCGGAAACGACTTCGTAAACCCTTTCGGCGAATCTCTTTCCTTCTCCGCCGGAAACCTCGTTCATATAATTCGGACTGACAAGTCCTTCCACGTTCCTCGCAAGCCTTATCCTCGTGCTGATAACTATATCGTTTTTTAATACGGATGACGATGCCATATAATCCTTTCCCTCTCGATAATCTTAAAGTCCGTTTCTTTCCCGGAAGCTTCTGAGCTGAAGCCTGAGCTGTTCCGACAAATACCCGTTGCCACTCTCAGCCGCTTCGCCGCATTCTTTTTCAAGAGCCGCCGCGTACGCTTCTTTGTCTTCGACGAGAACGTCGTCTATGCTCTTACCCGTATGTACGGACGCGCCCTGAGTCTTGTTGAGAATGAAATCGATTTTAGGTCTGAAACTGCCGTGCCTGACGCACTGAACGCAGCCGAGATACATCGACTCTTCGATATCGCTCCACTTCTTTCCGCATACGGGACATTTCAGAGACTGATCTCCTCCCTGCGCGGCGTTTTCGATTTTATGTTCGTCGTAGCATTGCTTGCAATAATAGCGAATGGAAGGATTTCCCTTATAATCCGTCATGACCTTTACGGTCGCTTCACGTTTTCCGCATTTGTAACAAAGCATTTTTTCCCCTTTTATCCAAATCACGGGAATCCGCAACAACGAATCCCCGCGATCGATCGTACGTATTAAGTTTTATTCGTAGAGCTTGCTGACCGAGAGATCGGAATAAGCTCTTTCTATTGCCTCGGCAAAGATATCCGCAACCGTAACGACGGTGTATTTGTCGGTAAGCTTGCCTTCGGGCTGCTGAACGGTATCGAGAATGATGACCTTGTCGATTGCGCTGTTCTCGATTCTTTCGATTGCCGGACCGGAGAGAATTCCGTGAGAGCAGCAGGCGACTACTCTCTTCGCGCCCTTATCCACGAGGGCTTTCGCGCCCTGAGTTATCGTACCCGCGGTATCGATCATATCGTCGATCATAAGACATTCCTTGCCTTCGACTTCGCCGACTATGTTCATAACCTCCATAACGTTCGCTCTGGGACGTCTTTTATCGATAATCGCGAGAGGAGCGTCGAGCGCAGCCGCAAGTTTACGCGTTCTCGCAACGCTTCCGACGTCGGGCGAAACGACTACGAGGTTATCGGTATCGATTTTCTGCTGTTTAAGGTACTGGCAAAGCACCGGCATTCCGAGGAGATTATCCACGGGAATATTGAAGAAACCCTGAATCTGTACCGCGTGAAGATCCATCGTAAGGACTCTGTCCACGCCGGCTCTTTCGATAAGCTCGGCAACAAGCTTCGCCGATATGGGATCGCGGGCGTGCGCTTTTCTGTCCTGACGGGCATACCCGAAATACGGCATAACCGCCGTAATTCTGTCCGCAGACGCTCTCTTCAAAGCGTCTACGATGATAAGCAGCTCCATAAGACTGTCGTTGACGGGCGTCGAAGTGGACTGGATAACATAGGTGTCGCAGCCTCTTACCGACTCTTTGATATTGACCATTATCTCGCCGTCGGAAAACTTGCCGCAATCCATCTGTCCCAGTCCCATATGAAGTTTTTCCGCAATTTTTTCTGCAAGGACTCTGTTGGAGTTGCCCGCAAATACCTTTACCGTACCGTGTGTTCTGTTTAACATAATTCTCTCCTGTCTGTTATGCAAAATCGTAATCCGGCAATCGCCGCGCATTGCACTTCTATTTTATTCTATACTTTATTTTCGGGCTTGTCAAATCAAATTCGGGCAATATCGACACGGCTTTTTGTCGTGCGTTAATGAGTTATATCAAATACCGCGGCTCACCCGGAATTTATCCGCGCGGAAAATTCTGGCAATCTTCTCTCTTGTCCGCCATGAATAAAAAACTTCCGTCGGAACAGAATAACTGTGAAAACGAAAAGCGTTTTCATTTTAAGGAGGTTAACTATGAGCAATTATATTCATACCGGCGAAAAGCCCGGCAACGGAAAGTATGTCTGCACCAACTGCGGAACCGATATCAGACTCGGCTCCGGCGACAAGATGCCGCCCTGCCCCAAGTGCAGCAACACTACCTTCCGCGAAGAATAACCGGATAATAAAAAAAGCTCCGTACCCGACGCGTATCAGAAAACCCGACGATAAAGTTAAGTTTTTTAGATAGGTTCCGAATCCGGAGCTTTTTCTGTCAATCGAAATCCTTGATTTTTCCGAAAAAAAGTGGTACAATTCCCGAGTCGGTGCTAGGTAACCCGACCGCAAGCCGCGCTTTCGCAATCCATATCGGCTTCGGAACAAAACTAGGAGATACTTATGAAAAACAATTTAGTGAAATCCGCCGCGATTAACGGCGTGGTTGCCGCGCTTTATTTCGTACTTACTTATTTTCTTCAACCGATAGCCTTCTCGCCCGTGTTTCAGGTTAGGCTCGGGGAAGCTCTCACTCTTCTTCCTTTCGTTTTCGGAAACTCGTATATCGGTCTCGCAGCAGGCTGTTTTCTCGCAAATCTGAGTTCTCCGTTCGGAATAATCGACGCTCTTTTAGGAAGTTCGGTCACTTTAATCGCCGGATTCCTTACTTCGCGCATAAAGAACGTATGGCTCGCGCCTCTCCCGCCGGTGCTTTTAAACGCTTTCCTGCTCCCTCTCGTATGGAAACTCTGCGGCAGCGACGTGGTCTACGTGGAAAGCATGCTTTCTCTTCTTCTGACTCAGGGAGTAACCGTTTACGCCATAGGAATTCCCATCGTTACCGTAATCGGAAATTACAGGAAAAAGAACGGATAGAAATTACGGAAAAAGACTCGTCGTAAAAAACGAGTCTTTCAAACCGTTCGTTTTTATTTACCCGTCGTGAAAATCATCGAATCCGAGGCTGTATGCGGCCGATTGCGTTTTACTTGACGGTAAGATTTCCCGAAACGGTACTGACTTTTGCCGAGCATTTTCCGTTGCCTACGATTTTCACGTCGTTCCTATGCTCGACGGGACTCCTGGATCTGAATACGCCCGAACAGGAATCGAATTCGATTTCCGCGCCCTCTTCGCTCGTGAATTTAAGGCTGACGTCGCCGCTCGTGGAATCCGCCGAAAGCTTTTCACAATCCCTTATTTCCAGCTCTATCTCGCCGCTCGTGGAATTTACCTCGACATATTCCGAAGAAACGTCTTTAAGCCTCGCGTCGCCCGAAGTCGAATCGAAGGTTATCTTGTCGCTTACTTCGGCTTTTTCGATGTTTATATCGCCGCTGACTGACTCTCCGCGGAAAACGTCGGATTTAAGTCTTTCTATATTTACATCGCCGGAAACGGTTCCCGTAACGACGTTCTCGTCGGAGCGTATGCTTTCCGCGAATATATCTCCGCTCGTCGTCGAGATTTTAAGACTTTCGCACGCAACCGCCCGAATTTCGACGTCGCCGGAAGCTGTCACTATTCCGACGTTCTCGTCGGAGCGTATGCTTTCCGCGAATATATCGCCGCTCGACGAATCAATCGTTACGCTCTCGCGGGAAAACGTATCTCCCAGCTCCACGCCTCCCGATATCGTTTTTACGGTCATTCCGTTGCAGGTTATGTCGTCGCAATCGAAAGACGCGCTTACCGTTTCGACCTCTACTGCCGCACCCTCGGGAATCTCCAGTTCAAGGTCTTTTTCGAGATTGTATACGTTGACTCCGGAAGCCGCGAAATGAATGTTCAGAACGTCGCCCCTGAGAAGAGAATGCACTCTGTATATATCGTCGTCGGCTCCCGAGATTTTCTCTTTTATACGGATAACTCCGTCGTCGCTTACCGATAACTTTACTTTTCCCGCAACCCAGTCGACTATTACCTTTTCGAGGTCTTTTCCGTCGTATTCGGTATTGCCGATCAGATAATCTTCCTCGTCGGGATAGGTCTTACACGTGAGAAAGGATACCGCCTTCCCTATTTTTTCCTTCAAACCGGAAATAACTATACTTATTTTCTTTTTGCCGTCCATTATAGTTCTCCTTATCAAAACTTGTCGTTATTCGGACTTTTAGCCCTTGGTATACGGGCATTTCGTTCCTTTGCCTATAAAGACGAAGAGTTTTTCGTTTCCGTCCGAAAATCTTCGGATTATTGCGACGAATATTTCGGTAAATTCAAGTCTTTTATGATAATTGCAGGCAAAAATCGGATAAGACTCGTTTTTTACAAATCGTTTCTATGAAAAAGGCCTCCCGAGGGAAGCCTTTTTTGTCGGAAGCGACTCAATCGATTCGCCGAATCCGAATCGTTATTATCGTCGGAATCAACCCGTTCAATCGCACGGAAGCGACTCCGACTGCTTTTAAATCAACGGAAACTTAGTTCGCAAAGAAAATCTCTTTGAAATAGAGTCTCCAGATTATCGTTCCGTAACTCTCGTCGTCGGGCGCGTAGACCTTTACGTCGAGAGGATTCCCGGAATAGAGTTTGCGGACGAAGTTAGCGTAAGGATAACGGGTTTCTTCGTCGTAATCGCCGTAAAGAACGGGAGCTTTCTCCGACTTAAAGACGATTTCTCCGAGGTTATCGCAGCCGTAGAACGCATTCGCGCCTATGGCTTCGAGAGTCGAAGGAAGAACGAGCTTTCTGATTTCGTTATTGCCGCGGAATGCGTCCTTCGCTATGAATCTGACGCCCTCTTCGATTTCTATCGTTTCCTCTCCGTGAGAAGCGTAGCTGTAAATAACGCTTCCGTCTTTGCTCGTAATCGTACCGTATTCGTCACAGGCAAAGAAAGCGTTGTTACTTCCGATAACGAATTCTTCGATATCGTCTCCGCTGAATACGGAAATGAAATCGAACAGACCCGCGTCGTCGTCTATAACTACTTTGACGAGATTCGGGCAATCCGCAAACGCGTAAAGACCTATTCTCTCCTGTGCTCCGGTAAGAACTACTTCGCAGATTGCTGTTCCCCGGAACGCGCTTTCACCGATATATCCGACCTCGGAATAATCGATATCCCTGAAATCGGCTGCGTTTGCGAACGCGTAATCGCCGATATATACGAGATTGTCCGCGTCGTCTACGGATATTACGGACGAATAAGCGAATGCCGACGGACAGATCGCCTCGACGGTTTCAGCCTTGACGTGTTTAAGGTTTTTGGCGTAAGCGAAGGCATTTTCGTCGATGACAGCGGTTCCGTTGAGAACGCCGTAATCGGAAGCTTCGTTGCCCGCGGGATAAAGCACGAGAGTCGAAAGATCGTAAGAGTAAACTACGCCTTCGACCGAACGATATACGGCGTTGCTTTCGGGAATGTTATATTCCCTGATACCCGTACAGCCTTCGAATACGTTGCCGAGATCGATACTCGAAATTCCTTCGGGAATATCGGCGTATTCCATCGAAATACAGTTCTTGAAGGCGTTGTCGCCGATATACCAGACCGAGGACGGAATTCTCGCGTTGAGAGCGTAACAATTCGTGAAAGCGTTGTCGCCTATCATCGAAAGACCTTCCTTGAGTTCGAATTCCTCGAGTTCGTAACAGTTTTCGAAAGACGACGACGCAATCGTCGTGAATACGGAATCGGTTACGATTTCTTTGAGGTTGTAGCAGTTGATAAACGTTCCGTAGAGAGTAATTCCCGTTACGTTCGCGCCCATATAAACTCTTTCGAGGGATTCGCAGTTTCTGAAAGCCATATAGCTTACTTCGGTGACGAAATCGGGAATCCTGATTTCTTTAAGAGACTTGCAGTTGTCGAAGTCGCCGCTGATAACCGTTCCGCTTCCCCAGCTTTCAAGACCTTCGTTGAAATTGAATTCGACGAGATCCGCGCAGTTTGCGAAAGCTCCGTTCTTGACGCTCACGACGGATTCGGGAAGAGTAAAGCTCGTCAGACCGGTATAAGCGAAGGCTTTTCTGCCGATGGTTTCGACGTCGCCTTTAAATTCCACCGAAGCAAGATTCGTGAAGCCGTTAGCGAAGTTAAGCGGAATATCCGTAAACTTGGCGGGAACGATTATGCCTTTAAGCAGAGGCATAGTGTTCTTCACACTGAAGAAATTGGTCATAGCCGTCATAAAGGACACTCTGTTCGTGCATTCGTCCTCGCCGAAGCTCATAATTACCGTGAACGCAGAACAATAGTACGGACCGATACCTAATCTCGGGCATTTCTCGATCGTTTCGGGGATTTCGAAAATTCCGTCGTAATCGAAGTTGCCGGGCTTATACATTTCGGTTCTGCCTATCTTATAGAGCATTCCGGTTTCTTTATCGTAATCGAGAGAGGTATTGCCTTCGGAAGCTTCGAAGTGAAGCAGCGACGGACAATCCTGAAAAGCGTACTCTCCTACGTAACCGAGAGAACCTTCGAATACGACTTTTTCAAGCTTTTCGCAGCCGTTGAACGCATATCCGTAGAATCCGCCTACATCCTTATGGAAAACGACTTCCTTCAAAGCTCTCATTCCGCAGGCAACGTCGTCGAGAGAGCCGTTCGGATAACCGAAATCGTCCGCCTGTCCGAAGAAGGTTTCCGTTCCGAAATAACCGACGGTTCCGAAGAATTCAAGCTTCTGAAGCTCGGAATTGTCCGAGAAGGTATATCCGGAGACGGTTCCGATATTGCCATTAACGACGATTTCGGAAAGCTTCTGACAACCTACGAACTGATTGACGAGCGTATCGATATCGCCTTCGATAACCGCCTTTCTAAGACTCGGATTGCAGCTGAACGCATATTCGTCGAGAGTAATATCCGCATTTGCGAGGATAACTATTTCGGTTATTCCAGAATACTGGAAAGCCTTCGAGCCGATATTCGTTACGGCAGTGTCGCCGAGATTGATTTTACCCATCGAAAGCGTCGCAAGGAAGGCTTCGTTTCCTATCGTTTCGAGAGTAGAGGGAAGAACGACCCGTTCAATTCCGGTCGCATAATAGAATGCACTCGCTCCTATGGATTTAAGACCTTCGGGAAGAATAACTTTTGTTATGCTCCTGTTGTTTTTGAAAACGCCTTCACCGATAGCCGTAACTCCTTCGGGAATCACGACTTCGCCGCCCTGACCGTTATAAGCGGTAAGAACGCCGTCTTCGATTACGAATTCGCTTTCTTCGGAATTAACCGTATAATCTCCCGATTTACTTACGCTGAATATACTCGTGGAAATTGCGGCTTTTCCGTCCTCGGAAAGCATTTCCGCATTATTTTCGGTTTCGCCCTCAAGACCGAGGTCGATATTGTAAGCAACGGAGTTGAAGGCATAATCGATAAAGCCTATCGCAAACCTTCCGCCGTCAAGCTTCGATATGTATTCCGTAATATCCACGGTGATTTCGTTGGTCTGTCCCTTTACGAAATCGCTTACGGGAATCGCGTAATCGTATACGGAGGTGTAATTTCCTTCCTCGTCATACGTAAGAAGCGAATAACACATAAGATAATGGTTGTCGTAAACCTTCATCACGAGCTTCGTTCCGCCGTCTTCGGTAACGACTTCGACGTCTTCGAGAGTCGGAGCTTCGAAATCGATGAATACGGGGAATTCCATTATCTGAGTTTCCGCTCCGATTGCGTAACTCGTAACTTCGTAACGCGCGACAAGACTTTGGTTATTGGAGAAGCCGAAATCTTTGACGGCAACCTTCTGCTGAGCTTCGAGTACGGAAAGACTTCCCGAATCGCTGACGTAGGCTTTTCTGAAACCTTCGTCCTCGACTACGTAATATTCAACTCCGGTTATAGCGTCGCAAAGAGAGATTTTAAGGGTTCTCATCGCTCTCAACGCACTGACAACGAAAGTATCGATTTTTCCGTCGTAGGAAAGAGCAATCTTATCCGCGGAAGTTTCCGGAGCCTTATAGCCGACGGGAACCACGTAGAAATCGTATCCGCCAAGAGTGTACTGAACGTCCGTGTCGAAAAGACCGTTATTGACAACTCTCGAACCGAGAAGAGCGTTACCCGTAAGAGCGACCGAATCTTTTTCGTAAACGCTTCCGTCAAGAACTCTGGGTTCGTCCCAGTTTCCGTAATAGGAAAGGAAGGGAATCGAAAGGTCTACGTCGTTTACGGATTCGAGCGTGACGAAACCTTCGACGTAAATGCCGTTTTCGAAATTGTCGTCCATATAAGCCTTGTCTTCGTCGGAAAGAACGACTACTATCCTGACGGACGCGGTTTCGCCGGCGGCTACCGTTATAACTCCGTCGTCGAAAGAACCGTTTCCGACGGAAACGCTATATTCGTATCCGTCGAAAAGATAAGCCTTGCAGGCTATCGTACCGACAATCTCGTCTACGGATTCGGTGAATACGCTGAGATCGATATTATAGGAAAGGTCTTCCTCGCAATCGTTGACTACGTTGAAACGAAGCGTATAAACGCCCTCCCTTTCCTTGTCGTCGCCGAGATTGAGTCTTACTCTGTCGGTTCCGGTAACTTCGAGATATCCTCTCGCGGTCGTTGCGGAAGATATATTGACCATACCGGCGCCCTGTTTTCTCGGAGTATAAGGCACTCCGTCGATATCGGTGAGTATATCCGCAGTGGACATCGTAAGCTTCCATACTCTGTCCGTAACCTCGCGGGCCGTAAATTCCGGATGAAGCGTTCTGACGTACTGACGGACGACCGCTGTCGCTCCAGCCATATTGGGCGAAGCCATACTCGTTCCGCTTGCGTAAGCATAACCGTTACCGTAATCCCAACCCGTTTCGTCGTAATAAGTCAAAGGTACGGAGGAATATATATCTCCGCCGGGAGCCGTTATATCCACGCCCATCTGAAGGTCGGGAAGAGGACCTATCGCGGAGAAGTCGGATATTTCGATATAACCGTAATCGAGACCGAATTCCATTACGGCGGTATCGGCACTTCCGAGAATCTCGGCGTAATCTATGGTTACCGTACAGGTGGGAATTGCAAGCTCCGTAACCTGAGCGTTGATGAATCCCGTCTGATTATTGAGGATAACGCAGGCAACCGCTCCCTTTCCGGCAGCTGTTTTCTGCTTTTCGGTGAAGGAAATCTCGCCTCTCGTAACGACGGCTATCTTTCCGTTTACGTCAAGACCTTCGTAATCCGATTCGCTGCCCGTACCGGGAACGATAACGAATTCCGCACGGTCGTTTTCAAGAACGTCGCAGAGAGTCGCCGCAAAAGGATACTGACTTCCGTCTTCTCTGACGGCAGGTCTGTAACCGACCTTGACTCCGTCAACAACGAAGTAATATTCTCCGCCGCCGTAACAGCTCGCGACCGTAAGCGACTGGGAATAAGAAGAAGGAGAAGCTATGACGCCGTTATCCGGATCGGTCGGAATATTGCCCGCTCCGCCGTTTGCGTAAACGCTGCTGCTGCCGTCGTTGCCGGCGGAAACGCAGAGATTGATTCCCATCATTTCGATGAGATCGTAAACCGCGTTAAGGACGTCGTATCCGTCGCCGATTTCTTCGGGAAGACCCGCGCCCGAACCCAAACTCATATTGATGACGTCTACTCCGAGAGCCGCGGCGTCACAGAGGGCTGCAAGAATATCGGTGGTATAAGCGGAACCGACATAGTCGCCGAATACCTTCATAACCGCTATCTGAGCCTTGGGAGCGGCACCCGTTATTTCTCCGCCGTCGCCCGCGGCGATACCGGCAACGTGCGTACCGTGATAGCCGCCGTAATAGTTAACGTCCCATTCGTCGCCGATAATAGTCGTGTCTTTATCCGCATAATCGAAGCCGAAAGGAACTTTGGCATTGTAATAAAGGCTGTCGCGATAATAATCGAGACCGAGACTTTCGTTTATGTAAAGGCTGTCGAAAATCTCCGCGACATAATCCGCGTCGAACTTAGCGACTTCGGGATAAGTATTGAACGCGGGATGATCGGTATCGAGACCGGTATCTATAATAGCGATAACCGTACCTTCTCCGTTATAAGCCGAATCGTTGTTTAAAATACCGCCTCTGCTTATATTGCCGATAACGTCCGTTACGGTCGTCTCGGGAAGAGCGTAAGAGTCGGATACCGCAACGTTCTTAACGTAAGGGAATCCCTTGACCGTTTCGAGATCGGCAGCCTTAATAGTTGCGGAAAAACCGTTGAGAAGCGTAGTATAGCCGTATTTGAATCCGGCTTCCACCTTGCCTTCGAAACACTCCTTGACGAGAGTCTGAAGCTCGAGTTTTTCCGAAACGGAGCGTCTGCCCGCATCCGACACGATATACTCGGAAAGAGAGCCGAATCCGGCTTTTACGAATTCGTCGGCAAGCGACGAACCTTCAAGCTCGACGATCACGCGGATTTCCGTGTCGCCAGAGACCGAAGATTCGGTCTTTCCCTTCAATAAAGCAGAAAAATCGGTATACGACGACTTGCCGAAAACCGATTTTCCCTCAACGTTACCCGATTGATCCTGCATACCGCAGCCGACAAAGACCGTAAAGGTCAGAGCAAAGCATACGAGAAGCAGTACAGCCATAGTAAACTTGTGTTTTAGCATACTTTTTCCTCCTTAAGTATTTATTCAACGGCAGGATAACCCCGCGCTTTTGAATTCAATAACGAATCGCTGCGGAATAACTATCCGCAGCGGTCAAGTCGCAAACATTTACATCGCTTATATATTAACACTATACTTGAAAAAAATCAAGCGTTTTTTGGCAAAAAAACTGAACTTTTCATTGATTTTTGTCGTTCCTTCCCCCCCCTATAAACAACCGGAAAGAAACCGCACGTTTCGATTTCAGTAAAGTAATCGCAAAAAAGCTACTTGGTTTTTACCAATCAAAATCTTAATAATAAAAAAAGTCTCCTAACGGTATAATCGGTTTTTTTTGAGTCGTTTATCGCTTGCTTTTTTAGTGAAAATGTTGTAACATAGGAGAGTGCCAAGTTATTACGTATCGTCAATCGGCAAGATTCCGAGCGGAAACGCGGATTATACTTACTTTCCGCAGAAGCCGAATTTCTTTGCGCCGAAAAGAAACCGGACGGTCGGGGCTTGGAAAAAGAGCCCGAATCCCAACTTAACGAAAATCCCGGACGACAAGTCCGCGATTAATAAAAAATCCGGAGGAAAATTATGCGAAACTTCAAAAGAATGCTTCTCGTTTTCGTTCTTGCGATCGCTCTCGTACTGACGGTAGCCTGTCAGACGAACGTCAGCAAGCCCGACGACGAAAAAGCAGTCAGAACAACCCTCACCCGTTTCGATTCCGACGCCGTAAGCGGCGCGTTCGAATCGGTTGAAAACACGTACTCGGAGATATCGGACGACGACGTCGTCAACGTTATCGTCGAGGTCAAAGGCGAAAGCCTTGCAGAGAGATTCCTCTCCGGCAGCAGCTTCTCCGCTCTTAAAGATTACGCCGCTTCCGAAGAAGGCAGAATCGCAAGAGAAGAAATGACCGCCGTTCAGAACTCGGTTATCGAATCCTTCGAAGCGAACGGAATATCCGCGGAATTCATAGGATCCTATACCTCTATCGTCAACGGCTTCTCCGCTTCCGTAAGATTCGGGGACATCGAAGCCATCGAAAAGCTCGCTTCCGTCGAAAGAGTAGTCGTATCCGAAGAATACGCGGTTCCCGAAACTTCGTCCGACGATATTTACGCAACGATGAACTCTCAGGGCCTTTTCAACAAGACCGAATACACCGGCACCGGTATCCTCGTCGCCGTTATCGATACGGGCGTGGATTTCAAGCACGAAGCCTTCGCTAACGATCCTTCGGTCGAAATGCTCAGAGCGGAAGATATCGAAGCGGTTATCGATTCTCTTTACGGTTCTTATTCCGGAGCGAAAAACTTCACCGTCAAGAACCTTCATTACAGCGCGAAGACTCCCTTCCAGTTCGACTATGCGAACAACGACGTGGACGCGATTCCCAGAGGCGATACGGTCAACGCTGCCGGCGGCTATCACGGAACGCACGTTGCGGGTATCGCGGTAGGTAACGGCGGCGATATCGTCGGCGCGGCTCCCGACGCTCAGCTTCTCGCCCTCAAGGTCTTCTCGGACGGCACCAGCTCTTCCTGCAAAACGACCGATATCGTCTCCGCTCTCGGCGACTGCGCCGTTCTCGGAGTAGACGTAGTTAATATGAGTCTCGGTTCTCCCGCAGGATTTTCCTACGAAAGAAGCAGCGACGCAGAGTACATAAACGAAATGTACGAGCTTCTCGAAAAACTCGGTATGACTCTTTCCGTTTCCGCAGGCAACAGCTACAGCCAGTCGGAAATCAGCATTAAGGGCGCAGCCGATCCTTCCAATCCCGATATCGGCGTCGTCGGTTCCCCCAGCGCTTACGTTTCTTCCTTCACGGTAGCAAGCGTCAACAGCTATATCAAGAACTGGTTCGTTACCGAAGGCAGCGATTATCAGTATATGTATAATTCCGCAAGAAACGAAAACAGCGTTCCTTACGAATTTACCTCTCTCTTCCTCGGTGAAGGCGAATCCAAATCCTTCGAGGTCGTTCCCGTTCCCAACGCGGGCGAAGACGCGGACTACGAAGGTCTCGACGTTACCGGAAAAATCGCTCTCGTTCAGAGAGGCGGAATATCCTTCAGCGATAAGGTTGCTGTCGCGGCGGCACACGGCGCGGCTATCTGCCTTATTTACAACAACGTCGCAAGCACAGCTCTCGGCGCGCTCGTGACCGACCTCAGGATACCTACCGCTACCATTCTTATGGAAGACGGTCTTCAGCTCGTCGCTATGTGCGAAAAAGAAACCGTCAAGGTCGTTTTCACCGACGGCAACACCGTAATCAATATGTCCGACTTCTCCTCCTGGGGACCTCTCGGCGACCTTACCCTTAAACCGGAAATAACCGCTCCCGGCGGAAGCATTTATTCGGCCGTTCCATCCACTCTCACGAGCGCGACTGTCGGCAAGACCGGCGGCAAGTACGGTTATCTCAGCGGAACGAGTATGGCTGCTCCCAACTTCGCGGGCGTTATGGCTTCTCTCAGACAGTACGTCAAGTCCGAATTCCCCGAACTTACCAATATCGAAATCAGAGACCTTTGCTATCAGCTCATTATGAGCACCGCTATTCAGGCGGAAGACGACAATCACGTTACGGTTTCTCCCCGTAAGCAGGGCGCGGGCGTCGCCGATATAGCTTCGGCAATCGCAACTCGGGCTTACCTCAACGTTACCGGTCAGGGCAGAACTAAACTCGAACTCGGCGACGACAAAAATCGCGACGGTATCTATACCCTTAACTTCAACCTCGTCAACTTTGGCACGACCGCTCTTTCTTACGAAGCGGACGCTACCGTTATGACCGAAAGCCTTAAAGACGGTCTCATCGCTATGAGCGGACACGTCTTCACCGACCGCACTATCAGCGTTTCCGCAAAGAACGCTACCGTCGAAGGCAACGTTATTACCGTCGAAGCCGGCGAAACGGCAGTCGTCAAAATGGTTATCCGTCTTACCGACGAAGAAAAGGCTTATATCGACGACAACTTCGTCAACGGTTATTACGTCGAAGGTTTCGCGACTCTCGCAGCTCTCGACGAAGGTTCCGTAGACCTTTCCGTTCCTTTCCTCGCTTTCTACGGCGACTGGACGGACGCAAGCGCATTCGACGTTGTGAACGTCGACGGCGACGCTTTCATCAGCAATATCGTTCTCGTAGGCAGCTACAGAAGCAACGGTTATTATATGGGTTCCTATCAGTGGGCTCTTCCCGAAGGTGCGGAACATCCCGAATCTTCCGCGCAGAAGCTTGCTCTTTCCCACAGAACGGGCGCGAACAACGCTATCTATTCCGTAAGACTTCCTCTTCTCAGAAACGTTACGGAACTTCACTACATCCTTCGCGACGCGGAAACCGGTTACGTTTATGCGGATTATTACGGACTTAACGTCAGAAAAGCTTATTACAATAACGGCAAACTCGTCTTCGCTCAGCACGGTCTCGGCATCGACGTCAACGATTACGAACTTCTCAACAACCAGCAGCTCGAATTCGTCATCACGGCCGAACTCGACTACGAAGGCGCAAACAAGAATCAGGCTCTCGTTCTTCCCATAGTGGTCGACTCCGAGCTTCCCACTCTCGTTGACGCGGAAAAGAGAGAAGAAGGCGAAAAGATCTTCCTCGATCTCGAAATCTTCGACAACAGTAGCCTTATGTACTACGCGTTCTACGCAAAGAACGGCGATTCTCTCAGGTCTCTCGTCGACTATCAGATTCCCGTTTACGAATTCGTAAGAAACCAGAATAACACCTATACTTACGACGCGACCGAAATTATGGCCAAACTCGGCGAAGACGAAGAACTCGTCGTTCAGATCGCGGACGGAGCTTACAACATCGTTAACTACATCGTCGATTTCGACGGAGCTTCCGACGAAGAAACCGAAAACGAAAACGACGTCGTTTCCAACGATTTCGTCAGCGGAAACGATTATTACACTTCCGAAACGACCACCCTCAGCGCGGATAAGAACGAAGTTACCGCAAACGCGGAAACCTCCGACGAACACGTCTTCACGGTCGTTAACGGCGTCCTTATTTCTTACGAAGGCCCCGGCGGAGAAATCGTTATCCCCGACGGCGTTACCTCCATCGCGGATAAGGTCTTCTACGGAAACAAGACTCTTACCAAAGTCACTATTCCCGAAGGCTGCGCTACGATAGGCAAGGAAGTATTCAATTTCTGCAGCAATATCAAGGAAATCGTTCTTCCCACCGAAACCGAAATAACTTTCGGCACAAAGGCTCTCAGCGCTCTTATCGGACTCGAAAAAATCAACACCGCAGAAGCTAAGGTCATCGATTTCGGCTCTAACGCGTTCATCGGCTCGGCTCTTACGACTCTCGAAATCGGCGACGCAGGCGAAGGCAAGGTTACCACGCTCGGCGCGAACTTCGGCGCGGTAAGCATTTATCTCGAAACCGTTAAATTCAACGGCAACGTAGGCAATATCACCGGCGCGTTCGACATTTGTCTTGCGCTTAAGGAATGCTACTTCTACGGCGACGTAGGCGACTTCACCGATAAAGGCTTCTATCGCTGCGACAATCTCGAAGTTCTCGAATTCCACGGCGACGTAGGTTACATCGGCGGCAAGAACGGCGGCGTTTCCGTTATGACTCTCGGTAACAACAAGCTTAAGAAAATTGAATTCTTCGGAGACGTAAAGGGTATCACCGGCGTCGCTTTCTCCACCTGCCTCGAACTCGAAGAAGTTATCTTCCACGGCAATCTCGGAAGATTCAAGCACGAATACGCTTTCGGCGTATGCCCCAAACTCACGAAATTCACAGTTGCGGAAGGCAATGAGTATCTCGTAGCCGACGAAGAAACCGGCGTGGTTTACAACGAAGCGAAAACCGTTATGTACGTTCCCTCCAACTGGGAATACGAGGGAATATTCGAGCTTCCCGAAACCATAAAGACTCTCGGCACGGCTCACTTCTCTCACTCCACTCACCGTCTTACTCCCGTTTCCTACGGCTACGCTTATTCCAGAACGGAAAACGGCGTTTCCTGGTCGCAGGCTTACGGAAGAGTTTACTATCAGGAAGCAAGAACGAAGCTTCAGGGCGTTAAGCTCCACGGCGGAATAACCGCAGTTCCTCAGTATACCTTCTACGATAACAGAACCCTCGTTTCGGTAGAAGGCACCGAAAACGTCAAGACCTTTAACGGAACGCAGACCTTCGGTAACTGCACGTCGCTCGAAAAATTCGACTTCTCGCAGACCAAGACTGCCGCAATCGGAACTTATATGTTCAGCAACTGCTACGCTCTCAAGGAAGTCGTTCTTCCCGAAAAGATGACCGTCCTTCCCAACTACACGTTCAATAACTGCTACGCTCTCGAATCGATTACGATTCCGAACAGCGTTACGACTATCGGAACGAGCGCGTTCAGCAAAGCGTCCGCACTCGAAGAGGTCGTTTTCGGCTCGAAAGTCAAGACGATAAATCAGTTCGCATTCCAGTATTGTACGGCTCTCGAATCCGTAACTCTTCCCGCAACCGTTACGACCGTTGCAAAGAGCGCGTTCCTCAACTGTACTTCTCTTAAGAACATCAACCTCGAAAAGGTTACGACTTTCGGAATCGGCGCGTTTGCGTACTGCTCGGCTCTCGAATCGGTTACGTTCGGCGCAACCAAGGCCATTCCCGACAGTATGTTCCTCGATTGTATCTCTCTTTCGTCGGTAGACTTCGGCAAAACCGTTGAAACCATCGGCGTGAGCGCATTCGAAAACACAGCTCTCGAAGAAGTAAACCTTCCCGAATCCATCGTAAGCTTCGACGTCGCTACGTCCTTCGCTAAATGTATGAAGCTCGTTTCCTTCTCGGTTCCCGAATCCAGTACGTTATGCGCTTCTTACGACGGCGTTCTTTACTCCAAGGCTATGGATAAGGTTCTCCTTTACCCCATCGCCAAACCCGGCACGGAATACACTCTTCCCGAAACGGTAACCACCGTCGGCGAATTCGCATTCTACCTCAACAAGAATCTCGTTAAGGTTTCCGGCGTCAACGTCGAAACTATCGAAGCAGCCGCGTTCGGAGATTCCGTAATCAAAACTTTCGAAGGCTCTCCAGTATTCGTAGGAGCTAACGGATTCACAAATTCCGCTATAAGCCTTATCAACCTCGAAAAAGCAGAATATATCGACGACGAAGCCTTCCTTAACGCAAAGAACCTCAAAGAAGCCGATCTCGCTTCCCTTAAGAAAATCGGAGACAGAGCTTTTGCTGATTCTTCCGTCGGCGAAATTCTTCTTGCCGACAGCGTCGAATATATCGGCTCGAAAGTTTTCGCCAACACCCCGATCGTCAGACTCGATATCGGCAACGTTGAATTCTTCGATTACTCCTTCGTATTCGAAGGCTGCAACGATATCAGAGAAATCAATATTCTCGAAAGCTGCACGAGCTTCGTTCTTAACGACGATATGCTTATGAACGCGGAAAAGACTCTCGTTCTCGACTACGTCGGCGAAAACGTTACCGAACTCGTGATTCCCGAAGGCGTTACGAAGATCGCGGCTTACGCGTTCATAAATGCGTCCGACATTAAATCCGTTATCCTTCCCGAAAGCCTTAAGATCATAAGCGACAAGGCTTTCTTCGGAATCGAAACCCTCGAAAGCGTAACCTTCAACAGCGAGACCGCTCCTATTCTCGAGTGCGCTTACGACGAAGAACGCTACTACGGCTACGCTAACTTCGTATGCTATATGGAAGACCTCGAGGACAACGGCGTCGAACTTACCGTATATCATCCCGAACACGTTTCCTACGAAAACTTCGTTTACGCAACCTATTTCGCAAACTGCGTCGTTATCGGCTGATTTCCGATAATACGACCGATTGCGTTATAAAAACTCAAAGCTCCTCCGACTTCGGTCGGGGGAAGCTTTTTTTATTGTATTTGCGGATATACTTGAAAAACAAGTCGGAAAATGTTATAATACATTTGTTACGGATAATGACAAGCCGCGGCAATTCCTTACACGGAGGACTAAAATGAGCAGAATTCTTATTATCGAAACGAGTTTAAGAAACAAAAGCAACTCGAATATTCTCGCGGAAAAATTTGCGGAAGGCGCACGAGCCGCCGGAAGCGACGTCGAGGTCATATCACTCAAAGGTAAAAAAATCGCTTTCTGCGTAGGCTGCAACACCTGCCAGAAAACGAGAAAATGCGCCATAAACGACGACGCGAGAGAAATCGTATCGAAAATGCACGACGCGGACGTAATAGCTTTCGCTACGCCGATCTATTATTACGAAATGAGCGGACAGATGAAAACCCTTCTCGACCGCGCGAATCCTCTGTTCGACTCGGATTATAAATTCCGGAAAATCTACTTTATCGGCACGGCCGCCGAGGACGAAGAAGAAACGCCTTCCCGCGCGATAAGCGGACTTAACGGTTGGATAGACTGCTTCGACCGCGCAGAATTCGCAGGCTCGGTTTTCGTCGGAGGAGTAACCGACCCGGAAGAGATTTCGGACAACGAAAAACTCGGAAAAGCCTACGAGGCAGGATTCAAAGCCGGATTGCTTCACTGAAAATAACCCATACGGAGAAAACAAATGATAATTTTTATAAGTATTCTCGGCGGATTGCTGCTCATTGCGGGACTCTGCCTTATATCGTTGTTCTTAATAAACAAGATGTTCTTCGCGCCGCCGCCTTTCGACAATAATTCCCGCGGCCGGAAAATCGAAGATTATCCCTGCAGAAAGGTCGCCTTCAAAAGCGGAAAAAACACGCTCGACGGATTTATTCTTAACGAAAACGGAGAAAAGGGAGTTGTTATAGTCGCTCACGGAATGGGCAAAACCGTGGATTATTATATTCCGGAGATACTCCTTTTCGCCGAAAACGGCTACGAGGTTTTCACCTTCGAATATACCGGATACAGAGGAACGAAAGGCAAATTCCTCGGCATTCCTCAGGCGACGTCCGACCTCAAAAGCGCAATCGATTTCGTCGGCGAAAAAAAGCCCGTCATTCTTTTCGGACACAGTTTGGGAGGATATTCGGTCTGCGCCGTACCTGCGATGACGGACAAAAGAATCGACAAAATCGTCGCGTACGCGCCTTTCAATTCGATAAGAACGACGCTCCGCAACTTTGCCGAGATTATGAATAAGAAACGCTCTCTCGGAGACGGAATCTTCTTCGTACAGAAACTTATTTTCGGAAAAAACACCGATATCAAAGCAAGCGACGGACTTAATTCCAGAAACATTCCCGCGCTTATTATTCAGGGAAACCACGACGAGGAAGTAACCGAAAAATGCTCGCTTTACAGCGAAAAGAACGCAGTCACGAATCCTTACGTCGATTTCAGACTCGTTACGAAAGACGATAGCAACGCGCATATGACCGTCGTCAGAAAAGCCGCGGAATCCGAAGTCAATACGGACACCGTAAAGTTGGTAAAGGAATTCCTCGGGATAAACTGACGCCTCGCAACGAATCGCAGAAAAACAAATCAAATAATATACGGAAACAAAACCGCGGTCCGAAGACAATCTCTGAAACCGCGGTTTTTCGTTTATACTGAGCCAAAAGGAATATCGTCGTCTTTCCGCACCTTATCGCCCGGCGCGGATAAGGTTTTCCCGTATTCGAGAACCTTGGCGAAAAGCCTTTCCGCCTCTCCGCAACACCGGATAAGCTCTTCACGCTCCTCCGGGGAAAGCCCGCCGCAGAACCTTTTCTCCATATAATCGAAAGCAAACTCTTCCTGCTCGTTCATAATATCTCTGCCCTTCTGAGTGATGAAAATTCTTCCGACTCTTAAGTCTTCCGTATCCACGCTTCTTTCGAGAAGTCCGAGATCGGTCATCTGCTTTATGTATCGCCCTATCGACTTCTCGCTTACGGCAACGTTTTTCGCAAGACTGCATACGCCCTCTCCGTCGTGATTATTGAGATAAGCGAGAATGGTATTGACCGGCCTTTTAAGCAAGTGATATCCGACCTTCGACTCTACCGCCGCAGCCTGCATCGGACGAAGCACCGCAAGATACCTGAACATCATTTCGTCGATGGCATAGCTGATTTTCTTTATATCTTCATGTTCGTTCATTCCGTTGAACCTCCGATTCGAGAATAATTATAAAGTATTTGTATATAAATGTCAACGATTTTCCTATCCGCTTTTAATTATCTTTTATAAAAAACCTCCTTATTTTACGAATTATCACTCAATGAAACAAAAAAAACGCCCCAACAGCTCTTATTTCTTTATCTTTCACTTGACAATTAACGCTATCGATGTTAATATAAGATATACGCTAAAAGCGGATTTATTAAATTTTTAGCATAAATCCGCAAATTGCGGATTATTTTCGTACTCAAGCCGATAAGGTCGGCAAGGTAAAATTCTACCCCGTCTTTAGGGGAAACAGGAGGAAAATATGAAACTCAACCGAAAACAGTTTATCGCTCTGTTCGCGGCGATACTCGCCCTTATGCTGATTTGTTCGTCGTGCAACGCGAACTCTTCCGCAACGGAGCAACGGATCTCCCGCGTATATACGGCGACGGATCCGCAAAAATATCTGTCCGACGAAAACGCCGAGCTTTCGCGACTTATCGAAGAAAACGCGCGGATAGACGTTCTCGTCGAGCTGCAGGGCGAAAATGTCCTCGACGGCTACTTCAAAAAAGGAAAAGGCAGCCTTACCGAATTCGCGGCATCGCCCGAGGCCGCGGAAATCGCAGACGCTCTTCTTTCGGAACAATCCGCTTTTATCGGCGAAATCGAAGAAGCCGGAATCGATTATCGGCTCAGAAACCGAATCTCTTTCGTCGCAAACGTCGTTTCCCTTAACATTCCCGCAGCGCAGTTCGAAACGCTGTCTTCGCTTAAAGGCGCGGGAATCGTGGCTATATGCGACGTTTACGAAACGACGGCGACAAATCCGGAGGACCTTGCGTTTACATACGGGAATAACGAGTACACTATGAGTTCGGATATGCTCGGAATAACCGAAATGCGCGAAAACGGATACGCTTACGACGGAAAAGGAACGATTATTGCCGTTATCGACAGCGGTATTCATACCTCTCACGAAGCCTTCACGACTATTATGCCCACGCAGCCCGTACTCACGGAAGAAGAGCTTGAAAAAATCCTTCCGTATACGACGGCCTATTCGGTAATAGGCGACCCGTCCCTCTCGGCTTCGGACTATCGCATAAACGATAAAATCGCCTTTTGTTTCGATTACGCGGATTCGGACAGAAACGTAAAGCCGAGCATCCGCGCCGTACTTAATTACGCGGGCGCACACGGAACGCACGTCGCGGGACTCGCTGCGGGAAACAGCGAAACTTTCAAAGGCACCGCTCCGGACGCTCAGATTCTCGCTCTTAAAGTTTTCGGCGACAATTCCGGAGGCGCGGCTTCCGATTCGATTCTCGCGGCTTTAAACGACGCCGTTCTTCTCGGCTCGGACGTAATCAATATGAGTCTCGGAAGTTCAGCCGGATTTTCTTCGGACGCAAGCGACGTCGTAAACGCGGTTTACGAAAGAATCCGTAAACTCGGAATAACGCTCGTAAGTTCAGCCGGAAACGCTTATTCTTCGGCGGCGTATCTGAATTCCACAAATCTTGCTTATACGAAAAATCCCGATTACTCGACCGTTTCCTCCGCATCTTCCTATAATGCGGGGTTGTCCGTCGCAAGCATAAATTCTTACACTGCGAAATGCCTGACTTACGGCGGAAATTATAACTGCGTTTACGGCACGGCGGTAGATACCGGAAGCAACGCTTACGACAGCCTCGGAATTCTTCTCGGAGAAGAAACCGAAAGGACTCTCGAATACGCGGTCGTCGGCGGAAAAGGCGAGCCTTCGGATTATGAAGGAATAAACGTAAACGGAAAAATCGCTCTCGTTATGCGCGGAGGAATCAGCTTCTACGATAAAGCCGTTTACGCCAAAGAGGCGGGAGCAACAGCTATCATAATCTACGACAACGGCGCGAATTACGCGGTTATCGGCGCACAGATGGAAGAAATGCCGCTTCCCGTATTTACGGTAAGAATGAGAGTCGGCGAGAGTATGGCCGAATGCGAAAACAAGACCGTAACCTTCGGCAGAAATATGAGTTATTCGTATCCGTTTATGTCCGATTTCTCCTCCTGGGGAGCAACTCCCGATCTTAAACTCAAACCCGACGTAACGGCTCCCGGCGGAAACGTAATTTCGACAGTCATCGAAAACGCCGGAATGACCGTAGATACCTACGGCTATATGAGCGGAACGTCTATGGCTTCTCCGAATCTGGCGGGACTTATGCTTAACGTCAGACAGTATCTCCGCAAAACTCAGCCCGAGCTTCCCGAACCGCTCCTCAATAAAACCGCTTATCAAATCGTTATGAGCACGGCTCTTATCGTTACCGACGAATACGGCAATCCCTACTCCCCGAGAAAACAGGGAAGCGGACTCGCAAACGGACTCGCGGCAACGACTACTCCCGCTTATATTTCGGTTTCGGGATCGGATTTCGCAAAAATCGAACTCGGCGACGACCCTCTTGAAACGGGAAGATATACGCTCGATTTCGACGTCGTAAATATGAGCGAAAAAGAAATAAGCTACGACCTTTCTTCTGTCGTTATGACGGACTACGCGTCCGCAGACGGGATTTATTCCGAACAAAGAGGCTACGTTCTCGATAAAGGAACGAGAGCCTGGTATACCGACGGAACCGAAAACGAAAACGCGGTCGTAACCGTAGCTCCGAAAGGAAGAGTTTCGGTAACGCTCGTTATAACCCTTTCCGAAGAAGAAAAAGCTTATATTTCCGATAACTTCGCAAACGGCTCTTACGTAGAAGGCTTCGTTAAATTGAATTCGGAGGAAAATCCCTCTCTTTCCGTACCTTTCCTCGCGTTTTTCGGAGATTGGGGCGACGCGGAAATTTTCGACGTTATGTATTACGACGAAGCTAAGCCCGATACTTTCAGAAACTATCTCGTGGGAACGGTCGGAACGAGCAACGTGTATCTCGGAGTTTATCCTTATAAGCTTCCGGAAGGAACGGATTCTCCCGAGGTTACCGAAGATATGGTCGCAGTTTCGGGAAAAGAATATTCTCTTTCCACTCTTGCGGGATTGTCTTTAGGTCTTAAAAGAAACATCGGCGAACTCGGAATCTCCATAACCGATACCGTAACGGGCGAACTTATAGATTCGAGCATTCTCGAAAAAGTCAGAAAAGTCGCCGTAAGAGGAAGCACGGTTTCTCCCACGCTTCTCTCGATGTCGCTCAACGCGATAGCCGCGGATTTCCCGAACAACGGCTCTTTCACTTTAACTTTCACCGCAAAAATCGATTATGATTACACCGAAAAAACCGATTCCGTATCCTTCGTTTTCCACGTGGATTTCGAAGCACCCGTATTTAACGACATAAAAATCGAAAAGGGTCCGGACGGAAGAATTTACGTTAAGGCGGATATATTCGAAAACCGCTACCTTATGGATTTTCAGATCTATAATTACGATATTGAAAAGGGAACCGTAGGCTCTATGCTTACCGACTATATGATTCCCGTAACTTCCCCTGTATACGGAAGCAACTCCCTTCACGTTATAGACGTTACCGACGCGATCAACGCAATGAAGGGCGACTATATCGGTTTCTTCGCGGAAGATTACGCTTTCAATAAGTCCGGATTCAGCATCGAAATCGACGACCGACTTAAAGCGGCTGCCGCAGAATTCAAAACCGAAAACGAAAAGACAAACGGCTTCGCAAGTACAAGCGATATTCTCCGTACTATGAGCGTTACGACTTCCGCCGACGAAAACGGCTTCGTTATAGAAAACGGCGTTTTAATTTCATACTCCGGCTCGGACGCGGAAATCATCATTCCCTCGTCGGTTACGAAAATAGCCGACAGCGTTTTCAAGGGCAACACCGTTATAACGAAAGTAACTCTTCCCGAAAATCTCGTTTCCGTAGGAGCGCAGGCGTTTATGGGCTGCACGAAGCTTACGGAAATCTCTATGCCCGATACCGTTATCGAAATCGGCACGGAATGCTTCTCCGGCTGCAAAGCCGTCAAAACCGCGAAACTCTCCTCCGCTCTCAAGAATATATCCGATAAGGCTTTCTATAACTGCGAAGCTCTTACTTCCGTTATATGGCCCTCGGCTTACGAAAGAATCGGAGACTCCGCGTTTTACAAGTGCGCTAAAATTACGTCCGTCTCTCTCCCCGAATCGGTCAGAAGAATCGAGGACAACGCTTTCTATTCCACTAAAAAGACCGCGGTAACGAAACTTGCTCTTCCCGAAAACCTTGAATACATAGGAACTAACGCATTCCGTTATCTCGGAGTCGGCGAATTGATAATTCCCGACTGCTACGAGGAAGAACTCTTCGAAAACGCGGAAGTTTCAAAATTCTCGCCCTTCTATTATTGTCAGGCGACTAAGGTCGTTATGCCTTCGGGCTGGACGAGAATCCCCGACTATCTGTGCTACTATATGACAAAACTGAAAAGCATAGAATTCCCCAACGGAATAACCGAAATCGGAGTATCTTCCTTCTTCAACTGTACGGCGATAACCGAAATCGTCATTCCGGATTCGGTCGTAACTCTCGGCAGCAACTGCTTCGCTTACTGTAAAGGCGTCAAAAAACTCGTTATTCCCGAAGGAATCGAAAATCTGCCCGACAGACTTCTCGACCAGTCGCAGATTACGACGATAACTATTCCGTCGTCGGTCGTAACCATAGGAAGTCAGTGTTTCCATAAAAGCACGAAGCTTACCGAAGTCGTTTTCGCCCAAGGAAGCAGGCTCGAAACCATAGGCGCAAACGCGTTTAACGGCTGCACCTCGCTTACCTCGTTCGTTATGCCCGATACCGTCACTTCGGTCGGAACGAGCGCGCTTGCGGGAAACACCAAACTTAAAGAACTTCATATCTCCGAAAGTCTCGTCGAATTCGTCGGAATCAATCCCCTCGCAAACAGCGCGATAGAAGAAATCGTATTCCCCGAATCGTATACCGGACATATCGGAAGCTTACAGGTATGCGGAAATATGAAAAAACTTAAAAAAGCTACCTTCAGAAACAACATCATTTCCGTATCCAATACGACTTTCCTTAATTGCACCGCTCTCGAAACCGTCGTTTTCGAAAAGAACGTTCAGTACGCTCTCGCGGTAGGTTCGGGATTGACTTCGCTTCGCGAAATCGAATTCAAAGGCTCAATAAAGCAACTCTACGGACGCTCTTTCTATCAGTGCCTGAATCTTAAAAGCGTCAGCTTCAACGACGTCGAAAAAATTACGGGTTACGTCGGAAGAGAATCCGGAATCGAAACCATAACCTTTAACGGAAACGTAGGCTCTATCGAACTTTACGCCTTCCAGCATATGCCCGAACTCAAAGAAATCGTCCTCAACGGCAATCTCGGTCATATCGGAGAATACGTATTCTACGATTACGAAACCGTGAACAAAAAGAATTACGGACTCGTAGGTCCCGAATATCTCTCCACCCCCAACGTAAAATGGGTCGTCGGAGAAAACAACCCGTATCTTACACTCGACGAAAACGGCGTGCTTTACAATAAAGAAAAGACTCGTCTTTATAAACTCGCGCCCGGTATAAGCATCGAAAAATATATTATGCCGGACTCTGTAGTAACCGTAGACAACGGCGCGTTTGCCGGAAGAAGCGACATTAAGGAAATCGTTCTCGGAAAGGGCTTCACGCAGATTCCGGATTACGCTTTCAGCGCGATGAGCAACCTCCGCGGAATAGATATTTCCTCCGTAACTTCTCTCGGAAAGGGAGTTTTCAAGGATTGCGTTTCTCTCGAAAGCATTTCCTTCGGCAGCGAAATCACCGTCGTCGGCTCATATCTTCTGAGTGGCTGCACTTCCCTTAAGAGCGTAACTTTTGCGTCGAAACCGACGATTATCGGAGATTACGCATTCGAAAACACTGCAATCGAAAGCTTTACCGACACGGAAAAGCTTCTGGGTATAGGCGAAGGCGCATTTATGGGCTGCAAAAAGCTCGTTGAATTCGCATTCCCGGACTCTTTGTCCATTATAGGCGACGGGGCGTTTATGGAAAGCGGAATCGTCGAAGCGATTTTAGGAAAAGAAACCTCATATATAGGCAAAATGGCTTTCGCTCACTGCAAATCGCTCGAAAAAGTATTTATTCCCGAATCGACGAAAGAATTCAGATTCAGCGGCGTATTTAAGGACTGCACGAAGCTCGTGGAAGTTATCGTCGACGAAAACAATCTCTGCTTCGTTTCCGAAAACGGCGTGATTTACGACAAAGACAAAACCGTTCTTCATTTCTATCCGTCGACTCTCAAGGATAAATATTTCCGCGTCCCCGAAGGCATAGTTAAAATCGACGCAAACGCCTTCTTCGGAAACGAATACCTTATTACGGTCGAACTTCCGTCTACTCTCGAAGTTATCGGCGACAAAGCATTCTTCGGCTGCTCTTCGCTCTCGACGGTTATAATCAATTCCGAAAAAGCTCCCGTACTCGAAGCTCTTTACGACGAAAACCGCAAATATTATTACTCCAACTTCGTCGGATTCATCGGAGAAATCGAAAAATCTCTCACGCTCTATTGCGTAAACGCCGAGCTTTACGATAATTACGTATGGAAATCGTTCTTCAAAAACATATACGAGCTCGGAAACTCATCGAACCGAACCGACTCCGCGGCAAAAAAACTTTCCTTTCTTCCTGACCGCGGACGCCGCGCGGCATAACGGAGGCAAATTATGAAAAACATCGTTAAAACGACCGTCCTGACTTTACTTATAACCGCAATCGTTCTTTCTCTTTCGGGTTGTCTTTTCAGCCTCGGCACTTCCGTTATCTTTACTGTCGACGGAGAAATATGGGAAAGAAACTTCAGCTCGGATCCCGATAACGCGAAACCCGTTATCGCACCCGAAAAAGACGAACATACTCTCGTCGGCTGGAACGTCGTCCGAATACTCGACGACGGAACTTACGTTTTTGAAGCCGTGTGGCAGCACGATCCGACCGTTTATACCGTAAAAACTTCGGTTATGGGAACGGAAACCCTTTACAGCGTTGTCTGGAATACGATCGTAACTCCGTCGCACGATACCGGAGATTACTACGACTTCGTTCGCTGGCTCGACGCGGAAACGCTCGAACCGTTTGACTTCACGAACCCGATAACCGGAAACGTTTCGGTTGTTGCGGAAGTATCGTTTAATTCCGAACGCTCCGCACGAATCTTCGGCTCCGAACTCGACGAATACCTTTCCGAAAAGTTCGGCGAAAATCCTCTTTGGCTCTATACAAAAGAAGCTGTCGAAATCTGCCGCGGAATCGTTTCCGAAGCAAAAACGGCTTTAACGGAAGCGGAAGATTTCGATTCGATGTCGGAAATACTCGAATCGACGGTTTCTTCGCTCTCTCTCGTCAGAACCTATTCCGAAACGCTGACCGAGCTCTTCGAGTCTTACGATTTAAACGAATATTACGACGAACAGGCGGAAGAGCTTAAAACGATTTACGAAAAGGCTTACGAAAGACTTGTAAATTACCGCGGAGGCTCTCCTTCGCCGACGTATATCGTCAGTCGCGCGGCAGAAGCCCTGGAAGGCGTAAACGACAAGGCTCGGGATAACGAAATAGCCGAAAATCTCAAAAGCTCTTACAAAAGAAGACTCAACGCTTTTGCGGAAAGTCTCGTTTCGGAAAACACTTCCCCGGAAATCTCGGAAAAAATCGGAATTGCCCTTAAAAACGGACTCGAAGCGATAGATACCGCAGTCGGCACGAAGGCTTTGTCCGAAGCGTACGCAAATGCCGTCGAATCCGTAAAAATCGCAGCCGAATAACGCTTTTATGGCTTAATCAAAGCTTTTTGACTATTAAAAACCCTCGCACGCCACCGTACGAGGGTTTGTTTTTTCGTTCTCCCGACAAACACGAGTCGCTTTATTACCGACTATGCGCATAAAGCCTTTTACCCGTAATGAATCGGATAAGCCTGTTGCATTCCGTCTATACCTCACTGTTTCTTCATCTGCCTGAGGAAAAGAAGAATGGCGACAACCGTCGTTACGACAGCATAGCCCGCCACCCATAAAACGTGCGGAAGCAAGTCCGAAAAGTTTCCGTTTACGAGAGCCTTTTCGATTTCGACGGCGTGCACGAAGGGAAGAAGATTCGCTATATCGCGGAAAACGCCCCCCACAAGCTCCAGATCGAACCACACTCCCGAAAGCCACGCGGCAAGATTCGTGAAAACCGTTCCAGAAACTACGCCCGACTGCTTGGCGGTCAACACGCTTCCGAGAAGCACTCCGCAGGCTACGTAGAAAACCGAAATCGGAATTACCGCAAGAAGCGCGAAAATCAGATTTACGGAAAATCCGAGACCGAGACACAACGCAGCCGCATAGCAGATAAGGCTTTGCAGAAAAGCAACGGGAATCAGCGGAAGCATATATCCGAAGATAAAATCCGCAGGCGTCATCGGAGTCGTATACAAACGCACGAGAAACGCGCTTTCTCTGTCCCTCGAGACGAGGAGAGCCGCAAAAAGCGTTATAAAAGCAAGTCCGAACACGGCTATTCCGGGAGCAAGCTTGTTTATTTCGAAAAGAGCGACGGGAATATTCGCCTGAATCGCGCTCAGAAGAAGCAATAATATCAGCGGAAATCCCAGTCCGAGTCCGAGATTGACGGGATCCCTTACGATTTCCTTGAAATTCCTTCCGGCAAAGGACGTCATTTTCATTTTTCAGCCTCCTTTATTACGGAAATAAACGCCTGCTCGAATCTCTCCTGACCGGTCGCGGTTTTGATTTCGTCTGGCGTACCGGACGCGAGAATTTTCCCGCCTTTCATAATCGCTACTCTGTCGGAAAGACTTTCGGCTTCCTCCATATAATGAGTAGTAAGAATTACCGTTACAGAGCCTTTCATTTCGCGTATAACTTCCCAAAGCTCGGCTCGCGCAATTACGTCAAGCCCGAGAGTAGGTTCGTCCAGAAACAGAATTTCGGGCTTTCCGATGAGAGCCATAGCTATACTGAGTCTTCTCTGCCAACCGCCCGAAAGCTTTCCCGCGCTTTTTCCGAGAATCTCTCCGAGCCTGAATTTTTCGACAAGCTCTTCGATTGCCCGAAGGCTCTCCTCTTTCGAAAATCCGTGTACTCCGCACATAAGTCCGAGATTTTCCTTCACTGTAAGCTTGGGCGCGACCGCGGTTTCCTGAGGCGAAACGCCGATAATCTTTCGGACCTCGGAGGACTGACTCTTAACGCTGAATCCGCCGACGTAAGCTTCTCCCGCAGTCGGTTCGGTCAGACAGCACAACATCTTGACTGTAGTCGTTTTCCCCGCTCCGTTGACGCCGAGAAGCGAAAACAATTCCCCTTTCCTTACGGTAAGGTCGATTCCGTCGACGGCTGTAATATCCTTATATTTCTTGGTAAGACCTATGGTTTTAACGGCGTCCATCATTCTCCTCCGATTGTTTGTCTTCCTCCGCTTTTTTGGCAATAAGCCTGTTTTTAACGCCTTCGTATACGTCGGTAATCGCGGCGCTGACTATATCTTCGCTCCATTTCAGATAATTCGTAGCGGTCATCACGGCTATACCGTTGACGAAAATCCACATCTCCCCGTGAAGCCGCCGAGCCTTTTCCTCGTCGAGCTCGGTATTCTTCATAATCAGCCCGATTATCTCGGAAATATCCTCCGCTTCTTCGGCTTCGTCCGTTCTGTCGCGCATATAAAGCAGCTTGAAAAGCTCTTTTTCCTTCTCCGCAAAGCGTATATACGCGATTCCTATCGCTTTGTACGGCGGATATTTCCCTTCGGATATTCTCTTCGCGAAAAATTCCGACTGAATCTGCGAGGCTCTCGCTATCACGGAGGCGCGAACCTCCCGCATACTTCCGAATTGCCCGAAAATAGGCTTAGCCGAAGCCCCGAGTCTCGACGCAAGCTCCCGCGCGGTAAGACTTTCCATTCCTTTTTCCCTGACAAGCACTACCGCGGCGTCGGTTATTTCTTCTTTCGTAAATCTGAATTTCGGCGGCATTTTTCACCTCCTCGGAAAACGCTTGTTACGCAACCTGTGATTCTTATTTTATACCCGAAAAATCCGATTGTCAAGCTTTTTGATATAGCTTCTCCGACTTTTTATACGAAAGTTTTCGGATTTTTCGTTAAGGATTATCGGGTTTTCAAAACAAAAACCGCGCCGTAAATCCGAGGCGCGGTCTTAAAGCGTTAGCCGTTATGCCAAAAGGCGGTTATTTGCGGACGGAAAGAGCCGAAACCGCTATCGCCGACCAGCTTTCCATATCGGGAATCTTCTTTTCGGCCTCCGCAAGCGACATCCATTCGCCCGTCATCTTTTCCGTTTCGCGGACGAAAACGTCACCGCCGAGAAGCCTTACGAGATAACAGATTCCGAAATGAACCTGACCGACTTCCGTGGAATTGTCGTTGATGCAGCCGAGAAGCTCAATCGTATACTCTCCCGTAATCCCGACCTCCTCGTCAAGCTCTCTTTTCATTCCGTGACGGATAAGCTTTTCGCCGTTTAAAGCCGACGAAGCCGCTTTTTCTTCGATATCGGAACGGTTTATATGTCCGCCGACGCCGACGGAAAGCTTGTCGTGAAGGCGTTTTTCGGTTTGTTTTTTCGTCCTTTTCATAACGAAAATCCCTTTTTCGCCGATAATTACGGCATAGGGAATTATCTGCTTGAGCGTAAAATCGTTTTCCGCGTCGTTTCTCGGAACGAAAAAGAGATTTCCTTCTATTCTTTCGGAAAAATCGTCGGGCAATCCGAGAATTTCCGTAGCAGACTGACCTATCGGATCGATTATGCTTCTTTTCGTGACTAATACTTCTTCCATTTTACTTCGTTTCCTTTTGCTTATTTGCGTTTAAGCTGACTCAGCATTTTGTCGAGGCATTTCTTTTTCTGCTCGAAATTCGGATGAACATAGAGATTGAGCGTCGTTTTTATATCCGAATGTCCGAGAATCGAACTGACCGTTTTATAGTCGCAGTTGCTTTCGATACATCTCGTCGCGAAACTGTGCCGAAGCCCGTGAAACTTTATATCAGGCACGTCGAGCTTCTTCAGAAGAGAGGCGAAATACCTTCTCATAGTCCTCGGCTCAACGGGCGTTACGTCGTTTGAAAGCAGAAAGTTATCCGGACTCAAAACGCGGCAAAGAGGCTTGAGTATCGATAAAAGATCCCGCCCCATAGGAATATCGCGGAAAGAATTGACCGTCTTCGGAAAGCCGAAAACAAGTTCCGTTCCGTGACCTCCGCTTATCATAAGCCGCTGAAGCGTCCTTCTGATATGTATAACGCCTTCCTTTGCGTTTATATCTCCGAATTTCAACGCGCATATCTCGCCTATCCGCATACCCGTTGACAGGCAGATATAAATTCCGAGATTTCTGAAAGACATATTGTTTTTCGCGTATTCCATTATCTTCCGCTGATTCGCAACGGACAGAACGTCGAAATCGGCCTTGCGACCGGCGGGAAAAACGATATCCGTCGGAACGTACCCGCAAAGCCCTTTCTTCGCTCCGAATTTCAGAATCATACGGATAACCGCAAGAATATCCTTTACGCTTTTCAAAGACATTCCCGAATCGAGTTTTTCGTTTACGAAATCCTGAAGCTCCTTTTCGGAAAGAGTCTTTTTCCGACCGAAACGAGGCAAAATATGCCTTCTTACGCAGGCTTCGTAAACCACGTAGGTCGAACCTTTGACGAATTCTTTCCTGGATTCGAGCCAAAGAGCCGTAATTTCGCGCAAAGCGACGTTGTTTTCTTTTAATTCTGTAGCCATTTTCAGTATCCCCCTTTTGGTTTTTTGGCAACAGAATCGTCTTTTCGGAAGAGAGCTTCGGAATTTATACGGAAAAACGCTGTAAAAGAATACACGCCCTGCCGAAAAGGCAAGACGTGTAACAAAAGCGTGAAATCAAAGGTCGAACGTTATATCGAAAAGCGGTGCGTGCTGCTGTGCGCCGTAAACGTCCGATTCGCAGATAGCCCCGCTGCAGTAAGGTCTTTCAATAGTGATTTTGATTGCCTTTGCGGGTTTGAATTCGACTATCGTCATAACCTTGGAAGGATCTATCTTATAAAGCTTTGCTATAAGCTCGGGCGTAATGATTTTCTTTTCGCAGACCTTGTTAAAAATATCCCAATCCTTGAAGATTATATCGAGAGTCAATTCGTAAGGACCGCTGTTTTTACTTCTGATAACCGACGCTACGTCCTGAATAGAATATTTCATAATTACATCTCCTTTGTGGTTCCTTTATCGAAATATATCATAGTTCTCGGGAACTCGCTGCACGGATCATCGACTTCCATAACGTGATATACGGAAAATTCGTATACGGGGCCTACCTTGAAATCGGACGGACTGTAAGGGAACGCAAGGTTGCCTGCAGTTGCCTTTCTGTCGGTATAACCGTAATGAAGCATAGTGGAACGAGTGAAGCCGCAAATGGTGTTGGCGATTTCCTGCGTGGGAGCAACACAGTCGATAACTATACCGAGCTCGTGCGGATGAGGATTCTTTACAGGCTCCAGCTCTCCCATAACGCCGTTGATTCCGTAAATCTTGAATTCAAGCTCATACTTATAGTTGGCGGACTTGAAATTATCCGCAACTCTTTCTCTTACGCCTGCGATAATCTCGTCGATTTTACTGATAAAAATAGGATCTCTTGCGCCGGCAATGGATACGGTTCTGTAACCGGTGCATTTTACGCCTTCGAGCTTGATGGTGTATTTATCGCTCTTGACAAATCTGCTTCCCGTGACCTTAACGGTGTTTTCGTCAACCTGCTCGAATTTGGTTTGGGAAAGATCAAGGTATCCTCCGGGACCGGGAAGAATATAAGGATTGGTCTTTTCGTAAAGCGTATGCGCGGCAACCGAAAGAGTGGTGGCTTTTCTGATTTTATTAAGAGGTCTGACCTTAAAGTAGTCTTCGCCCAATATACCGAGCATACAGTCGCTTCCGCTTCCGGGCGTGCAGGCTATACAAGCGCATTCGAGGATCTTACCCATATGAGTGGCAAGCCCCATATCGTATCCCTTCCATACGGGAACAGCCGAGAATACCGCGGGATCGTAGCTTCTTCCGGCTATAATGACTTCCGCGCCTGCGTCGAGAGCCGCTATATAAGGCTCAACGCCCATCTGCGCGACTATACGCTTGCTGTCGTCGATATCCTGCTGGGTAAGGACGGGCGCCGGATAGAGCGGAAGAACCTTTCCTTCAGCGTTCTTTTTGCTGACGAGATTCTTGTCGATATCGGAATGGATGACCGCGGCTTTGAAGGAAAGATTCTTTTCAGCCGAAATCTCTTTGACTATTTCAACTACTTCCGCAACGTGGGGAGCCGCACCGCTTCCTCCCGCCGTTCCGATAATAACGGGAATTTTATGGTTGACGCCCGCTTCGATCATAACGGAAAGGTCCCTTTTAACCGCGCTTCTGTCGGTAAAGCTGTAGCCTGCTCCGAGATAATACGGACCGGGGTCCGTGCTGCCCGCATCGGCTGCGATTACGTCTGGGTAATACTTCATTCCCTCTTCAAACGAACTTAAAGGGAACCCGTAGCCGAGTATTGCCGTTGTAGATAAAACCACTAATTCTTTTTTCATACTCTTGCTCCTTTATTTCTTGGCGTTCATATAAGCCAGAATACGCTGCATTTCGTTATTTACGATCATAAAGCCTTCGTCCACGCCCATACCCGGCTTAGCCAGAATGAGGTCGGGCTTAACCGCCATTGCTATATTGGTACAGATCTCCGCGCTTCTGTTGGTTTCGTTGCAAGTACCGCCCTGGTAAGCCTCCGTACCCGCTTTTTTACAGTAAAGAACGGCTTCGATGATGTTGTTTACACCGCCGAGGTCGGGCGTCTTGATCTGAATCATATCTCCTGCCTTTGCGTCGGAGAAGTCGACCACGTCTTCAAAAGTGTTGCACCATTCGTCCGCTACGATTTTAACGGGAATTCCTCTTTCTCTGTTCATTCTGCAAAGTTTACTGAGCATTTCGATCTGAGCCTGACGTTCTCCCATATCCACGGGGCCTTCGATGTAGAGATTGAGCGGCTCAGCGGCTTTGGCAAGCTTAGCAAAGAAATCCACTATCTTCTCGCAGTCGTTGTTGAAAGCAAGACCGATCGTTCCATAAACGTCGATATGAAGATTTGGTTTATAATCTACGTCGACGCCAAGCTCCTTAACCCTTGCAGTAAGCCATTTAACGTATTCGAGAAGCAGCTCCCCGTTTCTTCCGAGCTTTGTTTCAACGTTGTTGATAAGCCCGTGAGGAAGAGTCGGAGCCTGCTTAATAATCATCTTGTCGACATTTTCGTAACGGTTATCGCCCGACTGGGTAAAGATCCTTATCGGCTTATCGCTGATTCCGCCGGTTTGCCATTCTTCGGCAACGACTTCCGCCATAAGCTTATGCCGTGCCTTTGCAACCGCATCGAGAAGCGCCTGCGTGACACCGTAACGAATAGCGGTATGCATACGCTTTCCGGTTCTTTCGTCTGTGAGATTGTCAACGAGAGCAGCAAGCTCCCTGAAGCTATTGAGCTCTTTTCCTATATAGAGAGGAGCTATCTGCTTTTCGATAACGGGAATATAATCCTTTGCAAGGAAAAGCGGATCTCTTCCGCCGGCTCCGGAGTATTGAACGGCTGCGCAGTCTCCGTACGCAATCTGTCCATCGCTTAAAACAATCATCACGGAGATGGATTCGCCTGCCTGACGGATTGCCGTGAACCCGGGTGTTGCGGGCTTTCCGATATACGCTTCGCCGTCTTTTTTCGCGCCGAGCTTTATTGCCTTCTGATCGTCGAAGAAGAACCCGGTCCTTCCCGCGCTGCAAATGATTTTGCTGATTTTAGTCATAATATATATTCGCCTCCGATTATGCTTTAGCTTAGTCTTGTTTCGGTCTGCCTACGAGATGACCTTTTCCTACGGCATAAACGTCGTCGATAACCATCTGGAAGGAAACCTCTCTTTTTTCGTACTGCGCTCTCTTCTCCATCTTATTCCTGTGGAAGGCTTTGATATCTTCCGTAAAGGGAAGATTGCCGAATTCGAGGAACCTGACCGCTCCGTCATTGTCTCTTGCCGGAAGAGCGCGGCCGAGATTGAATTTACTGGGAGCGAAGGGGATATCTATAACGCCGGCCTCGAAACCTCTTATCGTTCCTACGGCAACGTCTCCCCTGCCCAACTCCAAAACCTTGTCCACGATACAGCGTGTCTCCGCACATATAAGCGCGATTTCGCTTCTGACGGCAGATGTCGGCATAAACTGATCGTTGACCATTTTGATAACCTGTTTGGTCGCCCTGAGTCCCTGAGCGTTGGCTTCCTTGGTGGGAATACCCATAGCCTCGTGGGGTGTCTTAACGATAACCTTGGTTGCGCCCGCAAGCCCCGCAAGAGCCGAGCCCCACGCGATAACGCCGAAAGCCTTCGCTTCGTCCGGCGGGAATCCTCCCATCCACTGGTGAAGAACGGTGGTGATTTTAACGTCGGTGAAGCCGAATTTGAGAAGATACTCGTTGGTGAGCATTTCAAGGCTTCGTATAGCCGCTACGTCCTGAATAAGGTTTCCGCACTGTCCGTAACCGACCGTGATGTTCTTAACGCCCTGCTCCGCGGCAAGAAGCGTTTCTATAATCGCGACCGCGTGCGAAATGCACGGGGACACGAGCGTACCCGTCAAAGGTCCGAAAGGCTCTCTGTTGATGTTGACGCCGTTCTCTTCGTAAAGACCTACGAGTCTGTCGGCATACTGCCAGTCGTATATAGTCCTTTCGAGCGAATGGTTCTTGGAATACGGGATATTGTACGAAATACCGCCGCCTTCATAAGACGTAAAACCGCCCGCAAGCGTAATCTCGGTAAGAAGCCTTGCGTCGGGCGTACCGTGTCTGACCTGAACGGGAACGCCTACGCTTTCGTTGACCTGACGGCAGACCTGAACGCCGTGATTGACCGCAGGGAAACCGTTGAGCAGCGACCTGCCCTGAGCTATACTTTCCCTTATACCGACCTCTGCCTCCTGATAACGGTTAAGTCGCGTATAACTGTCTATCGTCGATGGAAGAAGATCCGCTTCGCCCTCTTTTTCGAGGTACTGGAGAAGTTCTATGTGCTGAGCCGGCAAAGCTACGCCCGCTCTGGGCTGAATAAGCGTGGTTCCTTCCTCCTGCGCTTTGAGAAGCTTCTTGGAGAAATTCTTGCTTTCGGGTATCGTATGATGATATCTGACCGCTTCTTCGAAATCCACGTCTTTACCGGTAGGCCATTCGTTAAGCACTTCCTTCCTGACAGACATGAATTCGTCCACGGTCCATTTGCGATTCTTGATTTCCATATCCTTATTCCCTTATCCGATTCTTATCGTATCTTCTTTTAATATCTTGAGTGCCGTTTCCGGATAAAGCTCCGAGAGAAGCCCCATTGCCGCAAAAACGTATTTCCGATCTATATAGTATTCCGGCTCCTTAGGCCTCAGGCTCTCAGAAACGGCAGGATCGTACTTCGCTCCGGAAAGAACTTCCGCCGCGTAATCCTTGCCGATAATCGGGCCGCCCGTACCGATAACCGTTTTGACGTTGGAAAGATCCTTACCCGTCTGCATAAACATAATGCCGTTACAGGTGTAGAAGGATTCGAGCGTACCCGCGTGACGGGTTACCGCAAGCTCCACTGCCGCACCCGCTACCGACTTATCGAAAGCGATTTCTTTTTCCGTACTCGCTATATAGGATTTGTCTTTTCTTATTTTTTCGAAGAAGCCGTTGACTTCCTCCTCCGAAAGCCCGCTCTTCAGACAGAACTTTTTCATTCCGTAAGCTTCGACGACGCTTTCCGCCGTATATCTCGCGCCGAGGTCGCCTTCGACCGTCCTCTTCGAATACGGCTCGGGAAGCCCTTTCATAACCGCGGACGCGTTGGTCGGCTTGCCTTTGCAGACGGAATAAACGTCCGTGGTCGCTCCCCCCATATCCACGAGGATAAGATCTCCTATTCCCTCGGAAATCTCCGTACCCTTGGCAAGAAGCGTAGCGGCTTTCAGCACGGCGGACGGCGTGGGCATTATAATACCCTCGATAAGACCGGCTATTTTGGTTATTCCCTTAGCCTTGATTATTCTTTCGAGGAAAACGCTCCTTATAACGTCCTGAGCGGGAATTATATTGAGTTTATTGAACGCGGGCATAACGTTTTCGGTAACGTAAGCCGTTTTTCCGCTCGCCGTAATAATCTCTCCGCATTCCTTGGCGCATTTTTTATTGCCGGCAACGACTACGGGGAAGTTAAGCGGAATATCCGCAAGCATCTTTGCGTTATGGAGAATGACTTCGGTATTACCTCCGTCGGTACCTCCCGAAAGAAGAACGATATCCGGACGAATCCCGGCGATCTCTTCGGCTTCGTCGTCGCACAACGCAAAGGAATACGACCCCGCAAGCTTCGCGCCCGCGCTTAAAGCAGCGGTCTTGGCAGCCTTTACCGTAAGCTCGGGAACGAGCCCTATCGAGATCATTTTAAGTCCGCCCGCAGCGCTGCTCGCGGCAAGACGCTTGGTCGGCTCGAAATCGCCGATCTGCTCTTTTATGAGAGCAACCGCCTTATCGAGACCTTCGTTCACGTCGGTCGCAACGGTTGTAAAAGCCCTCGCCGTCGCAAGAATCTTTTCTTCCTTCATATCGACGGCAGTCACCTTCGTAAAAGTGCTGCCTATATCGATTAAAAGTATAATCTCTTTCATAATTCGGTTTTACTCGAGACCCATATCCTCTTTCATAAGTCTGATGCATTCCGGTACGGGAATCTCCGGCGTGAAAACCCTGTCGTAACCCATCTTCCTGAATTTTTCGATGACTTCGGCGGGATCGGCTTTACCGACGACGAGATTTCCCCCGACGTAAAGAAGAATTCCTTTAAGCCCCGCTTCGTCGCACTTTTCTCTCATACCGCGGCAGTCGATTTCACCGTGACCATACAAAGAAGAGACGGCTATTGCGTGCGCATCCGTCTCTATTGCAGCCTGTATATACTCCTCCTGTGAAACCATAACGCCCAGGTTAACCACGTCAAGACCCGCCATTCTGTAGGCGTGTTCCAGAATCTTGTTACCGACGGCGTGAACGTCCGCGCCGATAACTCCCAACACTACAGTATTCTTTGCCATTTTTTCCGCTCCGAATAATATTTGTGCAGTAACCCGATTCCGACATATTGTCTCTTCGCTTCACTGCATTGTATATAATACCACATCGCAGATTTTTTTTCAATGTTTTGAGTGCAATTTCAAAGCTCTCGTAAAACGGTTTTTGCTCTGTTTTAGTAATATATTGATATAAAGCCGCGTTTTTAAGGATTTCGATACGTTTTATCGATACAAAACCCTCGTTTTTTCGGAAAAATTCCGATAAAACCGAAGAATACTTATTGTTCCCTCACCGGATAAATCTAAGTCCGACTTTCCCGCCTTTGACTCCGCGTATCAGAACGGCGGTCGGTTCGTTGTCGCCGCGGAATCTGATTTCTTTCGGCTCTATGTTGGCACTCCGCATTTCGTAAAAAATCTCCGCGAGCCTTTCGAATCTGTGAACCATATAAAAGCTCCCTCCGAATTTCAGAAGCTTCGACGCGCTTTTCATCAGATCGGAAAGCGTCAGACTTCTCTCGTGACGACTTAAAGCTACCTCGGGAGTTTTACGCTGATCTCCGCTTCCGTCCTTCATATAGGGCGGATTGACCGTAACTACATCGAAACTTTCGCAGCCGAGAAGCTTATACGATTCGTTTACGTCCGCGCAGAGAGTTTCTATCCCTTTGAGTCCGTTGAGCGCAATCGTTCTTTTTGCCATATCCGATACCTGCGGCTGAATCTCGACGAGCACGGTCCGCGAAGCCTTCTGCTTATACGAAACGAGAATTCCGATTATTCCGCTCCCCGAACATAAATCGGCGACTCTCTTTCCTTTTGCGCCGCGGACGAAAGACGCGAGTTCGGTCGCATCGGAAGTAAAACGGTATCCATCGGGATTCTGTATTATCATAAGTCCGTCGAGCTGAAGGTCGTCGAGCCTTTCACCCTCCTTCATATACGTCGGAGCAAGCGCAAGGATCTCTTCGGGCGAACGGACTTCCCCGCAATCGTTCCCGACGACGTTATCTTCTGATATCTTTGATGACGACGGCATAACTGCTCTTTGGAGCTTCGACGAGAACCTCTTCGTTTTTACATCTTCCGAGAACCGCTTTTCCGACGGGAGACTCGTTGCTTACTCTGTTGTTCCTGAAATCGCTTTCGGTCGTACCTACGATCTGGAATTCGGATTCGTGTCCGTTATCGACTCTTTTGACCGTAACGAAACAACCTATCGTTACCGTACTGAGGTCCTGAACGTCGGCAATGACCTTAGCCGTTCTGAGCTTCTGTTCGAGTTCGATAATCTCGCCCTCTACGGCTGCCTGTTCTTCCTTCGCGGCGTCGTATTCGGCATTCTCGGCAAGATCGCCGAAACCTCTTGCTTCTTTGATTTTTTCGCTGACTTCGTGTCTTTTCGTTGATTTCAGATAGGCAAGGCGTTCTTCCAGCTCCTTTTTGCCTCTTTCGGTTAATAAAACTTCTGCCATTTGTTCCTCGTTAAATACTGTTGTCTGGATTCAGCCTCTTGAGGCCGCAACATTACGTTTCTGCTAACGCACACATCATATTCTATCACAAAATCCGCCTTTTGAAAAGCGATTAAAAGCATTTTCTCTTTTGACCCAGGTCTTTTTGAATCGAGCCTTTATTATCGAAGTTCGTTTCCGAAAAACTTTACGCCAAGCAAAACGGACTCCGAATTATTTCAAAGTCCGTTTTTAAATCTTACATTATCCGATTTTAAATCTCTTAATCCGAAAATCTATCGTTTCGGTCGCTTTTCGGTCACGAATTCGCAGACGATTCGAACGCATTGGCTTCTATTTCAAAAGCCGCGCTCTCTCCCGCAACCATAAGTGAATAACTTCCTACCTCGTCGGCAACGAAAGAATCTTTTTCGCCGATTCCGAAATATCGGACGATTTCACCGCCGAAAAGAACATAAACCGCAATATTTCCCGCGGAAATCGTCGCGTTAACGTCAAGACGATATCCGAAACCTTCTTTTACGGTAAAAGAAAAGCATTTTTTGATTCCGGAAAGCTTCGCCGTCTTTAAGCCGAAAGAGATTCCGTCTTTCCCCGAAGAAAATCGCTTAATCGAACCGACTTCGAAACACAAAGGATTTTCAGCCTTTAAATCGGCTTCGGTCAACACGCAAAGCGAATAATTTTCGTCTCCGTTTTGGTCTTTTATATGACCGTAACCGCAGCCCGTAAGCGAGAAAAGCAACAGAAAAGCAAGCATTGCGTATAAAAATCTTTTCATATCGGTCTCCTTATTGTTTTACGAAAAAGTCGCCGCTCGTGGTTTCGACTTCAAGACGGATTTTTCCGTTTCCGACGACGAATTTCCTGTTTTCCACAGAATATTTATCGCAGACAAAATTTCCGCTGACCGTGGAATAGTCCGCAGTAAAGCCGTTTTCACCGAGAAGAGTAATCTTTACGTCGCCGCTGACCGTACCTACGGAAATCCTGCCGGCAGATTCCAGCCCCAAATTCACGTAGCCGCTCGTCGTCGATATACGGGCAACGCAATCTTCGGCGCCGACAAAATCGCCGACGGAAACGCTCCCGGAAACCGTATCGCAGAAGAAATCCTTTCTCGAAACGACGCTTTGCAGCGACACTTTCCCGGACGTCGTTCCGATTTCAATCGTACCGGCAGACAATTCGCCGCCGATTATTTCGCCCGAAACGCTGCCGAGTCCGATTTCGTCGCCGATAAGTTCTTTCGTCCATTTAATTTTGCCGCTCGTCGTGCTTAACGATATTTCCGCGGCTTTCATGGATACAAGCGTCAAATCCCCCGAAACCGAAGATATTTCGGCATCTTTAAGCTCGTGATTTTCCGTGCAGACCGAAGCCGAAACCGTCGAAACCACAAGTTCGATTCCGTCGGGAATCTCTATATCGAGATTCTTATCTCCTTTTTTGAGGAAAAAGTCCTTGTAAACGAATCCCGATTCGCAAAAACGCACGAAAAGCGTCTTTCCGTCGATAAGCCAACGCATTTTAAAGCCCTCGTCGCCCGAATCGTTGTTCTTTTCAATCGCGGAAAGAGTCTCTTTGTCGGAGTTCTTTATGTTCACGCTTCCTCTCGCCCAATAAATCTCGATTCTTTCGACGTCTTTTACGTTATACGTAAAGTCGCCCGCGGAATAAGCCTCGGCGTTATCGTAAAAATCACCTATAATATAGTTTGCACAGCCGCAGAACGCGCATAAAAGCACGCAAGCCGCAATAATCGGAACCATTTTCTTCATCGTTTTTTCCTTCGCGCGCGGAATAATCAGTAACGCTTGTTTTATTACGGTTGTATTATATGATCGGAACGAAGGTTTGTCAAGCGTTTACGGCAAACGAATCCCGATTTTTACGGAAAGCATAACTCCGCCAGAAAACACGCGCGGGAATTCCATTGACAAAAGTCCGGGAGTTATCGTATAATGCAGACGAGGTGAACGTATGATTGAAAAGAGATGCGGTTGGTGCGGAGATAACCCGTTATACGTAAAATATCACGACGAAGAATGGGGAAAGCCCGTACACGACGACGGAAAATTATTCGAATTCCTTATTCTCGAAACAAATCAGGCAGGACTTTCCTGGATAACCGTACTTAAAAAAGAGAGGCTATGCGAGAGGCTTATTGCGGATTCAATCCCGAAAAAGTCGCCGCTTTTACCGAAGAAGACAAGCGCAGACTTATGAGCAATCCGAATATAATACGCAACGGACGAAAAATCGACGCGGCTGTCCGCAACGCAAAAAGATTCCTCGAAATTCAGAAGGAATTCGGAAGTTTCGACCGATATATATGGGGATTTACCGATTATAAGCAAATAAAAAACCTTCCTTATACTGCCGTGTTAAGCGTCGTTGTAATTGCGTTGTTTATGGCATCCGTAACCGCTTTTTGAGACATAACCGCAGTAGTGCTTTGCCCACTCTCCTGCTTAACTTCAACTGTGCTGTTTTTCAGATATTGAATATTTTCAACGATTGCGTTGAATTGCTCTGCGGTAAGCCCCGTTTTTCGCGTGGCTTGTTTAGTTATTATGTTTTCCAGTTCCGTCCAAGCGGGTGTTTTATTCCATTGCGCCATCTGCCACTCTCCTTATGAATTGCTGTTCAGTATTTCCTTTGCGACGATTTCACGGTAATAGAAGCCGTCGTATTTGGAATTTGCCTTGATTATCTCGAAGTCGTTTCCGACCGATTCGTTACTCGTTTCAGAACTCGACGAAAGATACTTGCCTTCAAAGTCTTTGATTTTGATTCGGTCTCCCGCCCGTAGGTAACGAGTTTCACCGTCAATCTCGTATTTTCGATTGTTGATAAGGTCGAATGTCGCTATCAGCCTGTCGGTTTTATAAGCATTGATTATCTCTTGGGCTATACCGCTGAAAGATAACGACGCATTGTTTATCGGCGACTGCATCAATTCATTTGTTTGCAATTCGAGCGTTTTAGAGCCGCGGCTATCACTTCCACCCGACATAACTTCGATTTCATCTTTTGAGACAGTAAATCCGTTGACGGTAATTTCTATGGATTGCGCCTCGTAATATTGATTTGTATGGCTTGGTGCGCCAATGAAAGGATAACGCACAGTGTGCCACCCTGACGAAACTACGAAAAAGTATTTGACCTTAAACGTGTAAATGCTGTTACATGCTTCTATTACATGAGCCATCCCGATCGTTTTTATATAATAAATTCAGGCTCCGCGGAGGGAGCCTGAATTATTTGTTTGAATTTATTAAGCTTTTTCAATGCGGTTCAATCTTTTTCTCTTAAGCACACAGCGTCGAATTTAAGAGCTGCGGGCATAGTCCGGATATCCGAAGCAAAAGCCTTTCCGAGGTCGTTTTGTTCCGGTTGTTCCGCTTGTTCTTCTTCAAGACGGGCGAATACGTTGTTATACGGGCTTTCACCGGCGGTGAAGGTGTATTCGGGATCTTCGGTAACGGGAACCTCCTGCTGATTTCCATCGTAAGCGAACCAGCCGACAAAGCGGAAGCCCTCGGCAGGAATTGCTTTAACGGTGACCTGTTCGCCTTGTCTGAGACTTTCAACGAAATAATCGGGGCCTATGTTCTCGCCGTTGACCTCGAGATAACCGTTTCCGCTTACCCATGCGCTGAAGGAGACGGGCTCTTCTTCAAATTCAAAAATAGGCTTCAGGTAGAGTTCTATCTCCGAGTCCCAATAGGAGTTGTAATATTCGTATACTGCATCTGTGGAAACTATTTCGTCTCTACACTCGTTACGCCATCCGACAAACCGATAGCCCTCGTTGGCTTCTGCCCGGAGCCGAACACGGTATTGGTCGATATTCCGGTCGAATACCTTTGCGAAATAAAAGCCTACGTTCTCTTCTTCCGTCCAAGGATATTCCGGTCGATCCTGATCATACGGGTAAGAAATTGTGAAATAGCCCTTATCCCTGTCTTTTTTATCGATAAACGCTTTTAAATAATAATTTCGATACTCGTCCAGTCTTATAAACGCAGCATATATTTCGTTGTAGTCGCTTTCACCGGCGGTAAAGACGTATTCGTAATTATGGAAGAGTATATCCGAATCCTCCGGGAAGGTTTTCTCCTTATACCAGCCCGTGAAAAACTCGTAGGAAGATGATTCCATTACTTCGATCCAAGCCCTGACAACCACCTGCTCGCCCTTTCTGAGCTTAGCTCTATAGTTATCAGAGTGGTCGTATAGATAGCCGTCGACCTCTATATAACCCTGAGTGTAGGTGAGGTCAGAACTATAGTGGCCAGTTCCTTGATTTACGACGCCGGCAGTGAAATCATATAGTTTTTCCGAGATTTCTACGGTAAACGAAGCCTTGAGTTCGTTATTGTAAGGATGAGTTATCGTGACGGTATAGGTTCCTATCTCCCATGAAGAAAGTCCGCCGTCGTCGATTATATTAGCCGCATAATTCCAAGGATGAGTAGGACCGAGTTTTACCAATACTCCGTCGATATTAACGTGTTGATATATATTTATCTTGTTGAGGTCTATCCGGTCCTTATCCTCTGTTGTAAGGTGTATTATCTTATCGTCCAGAGGCTCATCGCTATTATCGAGTAAGCCCGATTCACCTGAGCTCAGCGATATCTTTTCAATATTTGTTGCGTCGAGATCAAAGAGCGCGACGATGACATAACTCATATAATCGGTCATATTCACTTCGATTACACTGTCATGTATAAGGACTTCATAATTCGAACTCCCCGCGTCTCTCGCTTTGCGCGTACAGTTATCCATATACATGTCACTGGCCTGTATTTCGAAGTCTACCTTTTCTATATACCAGCCCATGAACTTATATGCGGCATTTTTCGAGTAAGCCTCCAGCTTGACGGTTGCATTGTAGCCCGCGTACTGCTCGGGTTCGTCGGGAGAAAAGGTTTTTCCTGCGTTCGGACCCGGAATGAATTTATCTAAGGCATAGCTTTGAGGGGAATTAGGGGAAGCTTCCACGATATTCTGGATGCTGCCGTCATCGTTGATTTGCCGTATCGATCCGTAGAGTTCTGCGGTAACCATACGTCCGCGCAAAGCAGGCATGACAAAGAAATTGTTCCTGAAATAGTCATTGGTGAGGGGACGACTGAAGTGGTTCTTGGAGGGAAGAGTGGTTTCAAAAGAAAGAATACCGGTTTCTATGTCGTATGTACAGGGAATACGCTCGAGCATGGCTCCTCCCTTATCCTGAAATACCACGAAGTCGGTATAGTAATTAGGGTTATCTTTCAGAATCTGGAAATAATATTCCGGACGAACCTCCATCCGGACTTTGTCGGAGGGGACAAAGGGTGTTTTGTCGCTCTTATGAAGGATGCTAATCGAACGGATTGCACATATTTCATTGAGCCGTTTGAGGTTATTGCGACCTTTCATAAATATCTCTTGTGCCGCTTTTTTGTATTCCTCGTCCGGGATCATATTCAGAAAATCTCTGCCTGTATCATCGGGAATATGCCGATCGTCGTCAACAAGTTCCGCGTCGGCAGGGAAAACTCCTTTGACTACCGTATGTGAAGAGGCATCTCTAAGCTCCGTTACTATAATGTCTTCAAGAGGACATCCGGCTAAAATGCCGCACGTCAATACCATAAATAAAAGTATCAATAGTATTTTATACTTTTTCATCTTATTCTCCTTTGTGCGTTCTGCACGATATTATTGAATGGTTTTCCGTAATATTCTGCGGAAAGTTTGTTAAGAATCACTAAGGTTGTGAGCCGCTGCAAGCGGCAGGTGATAAGCTTCCTCTTTTCCCTCCTTTATTTTATTTTACGTACACTACGCCTGATTTTACGTTTTGCATATATATTTTATCGTAGGTGGTATGCGGTTGGTGAGTGCCATTCGGCACCCCTTTGGCAAATTTTTTGTGTTTTTTAGAAAAAATTTTTGCAAAAACAAAACATATGTACGTATAAATTTCGAGTACCCGCATTCATACCTGTATTATATTTTCAGGATTTTGGGAAGCAATTTGGCTACTTTTTCACATATTTTTTATTCAGATGACAATAATTTTTTAAAATTAAACAACAAGAACAGTAAAAGAAATGGCGAGGTTCCACACCGCGCCGGATTCTGAAAGCCGAGTGCTTACCGAGACTCTGTCGGAAGCGCGGTAATGCGCATCCGCTTTTTGCCGTCGGACTATTCGGATTTTCCGTTTTTTTCGTCTTTGTCTTTTTTTATAAGAGCGATAAGCTTGTTCAGAATAAAATAAAGCGCTATAACGGGCGTAAGAATCGACCAGAATATCACGTACCAAGGCGCGGCGTAGCTGTTTGCCATGATGATTTCAACGATGAAGCCCGCAATTACTATAAGCGCGAGAACGCCGAGCAGAATCTCGCAAATCAGATTTTTTTTCATTTTCATACTCCTTTGATTTTATCGTGCGATACGTTTTTCAGGCGATAACTCCGTTTTTTACGCCGAAAATCTTTCCTTTCGGAGAAATTATCGGATTTGCGGAGGTCAGAATAATCTGCACCTCGCCGCCCAGCTCGAGCAGCCGTTGTTTTCTTGAATCGTCAAGCTCGGAAAGAACGTCATCGAGCAGCAGTACGGGATAGTCGCCCGTAACGTCATAAATAACTCTCGTTTCCGCGATCTTCAAAGCAAGAGATACGGGTTCGCTGCTGCCCGCGCGAGCCGTAGGTCCTTATATCGAGGTTATCGTCGCCGTTCTGTCCGAAAGTCAGCCTTACGTCGTCGCGCTGCGCTCCTGCTGAGGTATATTTTACAGAAAGATCTTTTTCGCGAGAGGAGAAAAGAGCCCGTACATAGCTTTCGGTTATTTCGGAGAGCTCGTTGCCTTCTATCTGCGTAACATATTTTACCGAAAGACTCTCGCGGCTCCCCGAAAGCCCGTAATGAACGTCCGCTGCCTGCGGGGCGAGTTTGCTTATGAATTCCCTTCGCTTTCTGATGAGCTTGGCTCCTTCCTTAGATAAAATCTGATCCCACACGAAAAGCATATCGTCTACCGAAGAGGAGGAAACAAGCCGCTTTATATTTGTTTTGCCATGCCGGAAAAATATATGAAAAAGCATGATGATATCTTCGTTTATTTTTCGCCCGACGGCAAACGCGGATATTTTCTGGCTTTTCAGGACGCGCTGAGCGGCAGAGCCGTAAGGCCGAACGTAAATTCCCTTCTGAGTGACGAGGCGCGTTATTCCTGAAGAGACGCTTTTATGATTTATCGTCCATAGGTTTTTTGACCGTATAAGCAAAAGCCTTGACAAAAACACCGGATTTTGTTATTCTTAAAAGTAAGCTATACGTTTTACGGGGAAGGACGATATTTTGAGCGAAACAAAAAAAATGAACGGATCAACCGTTGAAAATCAGCTGAGTTTTTTTGACCGTACCGAGAAGGACGATTATGATGAGGCTTATCCCACCGGAAAAAGAGAAGGCTTTTCGTCCGGGGATACAAACTCAGCGGGAATTTACGGCTGCGGCGGGATTTTTCCATTTCCGGGAAACGGTTGGAGGTTTTTTTCGGGACGGAGCCGAAAAAAGAATATTTCCGCCGTCTCGAGGACTTTCTGCGTTCGCGCTACGACGAAAGGGCTGTAATATATCCGCCGAAAGAAAAGGTTTTCGAGTGTTTCAGACTGACCGACAGAAAGGACGTGAAGGTGGTTATTCTCGGACAGGACCCCTATCATCAGCCTATGCAGGCGATGGGGCTGAGTTTTTCCGTCCCCGACGGCGTGAAAGTCCCGCCGAGCCTCGTCAATATCTTCAAGGAAATCCGCTCCGACCTCGGAAGAGAACCGCATATCGAAAACGGCGACCTCCGTCCCTGGGCGGAGCAGGGTGTTCTTCTTCTCAACAGTCTTTTGACCGTGGAAAAAGGAACTCCTATGGCGCATAAAGGCAGAGGCTGGGAGACCTTTACCGATAACGTGATAAAGGAAATCGGAAGGGGCGACGTTCCCTGCGTATTTCTGCTCTGGGGAAGGCCCGCCGCTGCGAAATCGGTTTATATCGACCGCTCGAAACATCTCGTCCTGACCGCAGCTCACCCCAGTCCTTTGTCGGCTTATTCTGGATTCTTCGGCTGTCGTCATTTTTCCGCAGCCAACGATTTTCTCTCACAGATGGGCATAACTCCGATTTCCTGGTGAAAATCCGCATTCGAATCCCGAACCGAAAACGGATTCCCGAATCCGAATCGAATCTCCGAACCGAAACGAGTTTGAATTCCCGAATTAAAACGAATTCGCAGGACGAACGTTCATATACGAATTCGGACGAAAGAAAAAGGCTTCCCGAAGGTAGTTCGTAATAAGACAGGTTTATAGTGTTTAGTGAGAACAGCGTGGCGTGAAGTCACGCTGTTCTGCTTTTTACTGCGTGATTGACCATTTCTGTGATAATGCTTTCGGGTAGGAAACCGATACAGGCGAGGCTGATCTGCACATCCTGCACCCTATGTCCGCTGCTTTTGTCAGGAGCACAAACATATACCTTATTCACAAGATCATGCAGGACTGCCGGCGTCAGTTCCGTCAGCTCTGGGTATTTCTTCGCCCTACGGATGAACTGTTCAATGCTGTCCGCGTCTTCCTCCTGCTTCGCGATCTCTTGTTCCAAAAGCTGCATCTTTTCCGTCAGTTCTGTTTGCTCCTTTTCGTAATCAGCAGACAGCTTTTGAAAGCGGCTGTCATTGATCTTGCCCGAAATATTGTCCTCATAAATCCGCTTGAACAGTCGGTCAAGTTCCTCGATCCTGCGCTGTGCCTGTGTGAGCTGTCTGCGTTTTGCAGCCAGCTCTTTTTTGAATTCTTCTTTACGCTTGGCGCCGAGTTTTTCACGGAACAAGTCCTCGCAATCGGATATGTACCAAAGAAGGATTTGCAGAAATTTCAGCACGCCCTTTTCCAAAACCATTGCACGGATGAAGTGTGTTCCGCATACATCTTTGCCTTTCTTACGAGAGGTGGAACAGACGAAATGATCCTGCCGTTCCTCAAAGTTTTGCGTGGTGCAGTAATACAGTTTTTCTCCGCAATCGGCACAGTAGGCAACTCCGGAAAACAAATTGCTCTTGCCCGTTTTAGCCGGTCTGCGCTTGTTGCGGCGAAGCTCCTGTACCCGTTCAAAAGTTTCCTCGTCTACAATGGCTTCGTGCGTGTTACGGAAGATTTTCCATTGCTCCGGTGGATTCTCAATGGTCTTTTTGATCTTGTAAGATTGTCGATGCGTTTTGAAGTTTACGGTGTGTCCGCAATATTCCATCCGTTCCAGAATTGCCGATACTGTGCTGCCGTTCCATCCATAAGGATTGTCGGGCAATGCACATCGGACAGCTTGTCCCTTTTGATCCTGATAGACAGTAGGAGTCAGTACCTTTTCCTCTTTGAGTATGCGGGCGATCTGTGTCGGACCGTTTCCGTCCATGCAGAGAGTAAAGATACGTTTGACCACTTGCGCGGCTTCATCATCCACGATCCATTGCGTGGAGTTATCCGTATCTTTCACATATCCGTAGGGTGGTATGGTGGTCAGATGCTCACCGGATTCGCCTTTCAGCTTCAAGGATGCCCGTACCTTTTTGCTGCCGTCTTTAACATAGAACTCGTTTATGATATTCAAAAAGGGAGCAAACTCGTTGTCGCTCTGGTTGGCACTGTCCACACCGCTGTTGACTGCAATGAAGCGGACATTGTTCTGCGGAAATGTGATCTCTGTGTACAGTCCTACTTCCAGATAATTGCGCCCAATACGGCTCATGTCTTTGGCTATGATGATACCGATTTTTCCCTCATCTACAAGAGCCATCATTCGCTGCCAATCCGGTCTCTGGAAGTTTGCACCAGAGTATCCGTCATCCACAAAATACTCGATGTTCCGAAAGCCTTGTTCCTTTGCGTATTTAGCTAAGAATGCCTTTTGGTTGACGATGGAATTGCTGTCTCCCTGTTGGTCATCATCACGGGAGAGACGGCAATATAATGCTGTGATTTTGTCAGACTGCTTCATAATATTTTCCTCCATATTCGGTGGGCAGTCTGCCAATACAA
>ENA-OUQC01000124-OUQC01000124.1-human-gut-metagenome-genome-assembly--contig:-NODE-124-length-71911-cov-10.621284_pt1 | contig 71911 bp, 60 predicted proteins | sample MGYA00237942_ERZ548815 | MGnify/ENA primary metagenome ERZ548815 (study PRJEB26490, sample SAMN05194722) | human gut metagenome | biome: terrestrial biome; feature: human-associated habitat; material...
AGTACACTCCTTCTTCCAAAAGAAATCTATACTTGAAAATAATTGACAAATCTGAAGCAGTTTATTTTTTTCATATTTCTAAGGAAAAACCGCAACAATCTGCTGCGAACCACAAGAAACTGTTGCTGTTTTCGTATCGATTTTCTTTGTTGTTTTGCAGTCATGAAAGAATTTATTGACATGACAAAGAAAATAGAAAGAAAGGAGGTTCGAATCTCGCGGTTCGCAAGCCTACTGTCAGACGCCGGGTTCAAGGCCGTACTAGCGTCTCCGCGAAACAAGAAAATCCTCACGCAGCTGCTTAACCTTGTTCTTCCAACAAATAGGCAGATTGCCGAAATTGAGAGCTACCCTGACCGGGAGGTAAATGGTTTCACTCCCTTCGGCAAGTATTCACGCGTCGATGTGAGGTGCAGGGACATTGAGGGAAGAACGTTCATCGTGGAGATGCAACGCGAGATGCACGAAAGATTCTTCCAGAGATGCATGTGGTACGGCTCAAACGCATACGGTAGTGACCTGCCGGTCGGAGCCGGCTATGAGGATCTGAGTCCAGTCTACGTCATTGCGTTCCTCGAGCAGGCGCTGCCACACAAGGATGAGACGCAGTGGGATTCGGGAAGATGCGTATCCTGCTATCAGATGACTGAAAAAAGAACTGGGGAGTTTGCACCTGACACAATTATTTGTATTTTTGTGGAACTGGGAAGATTCCTCAAGGGCGAGGATGAACTCGAAGGACGGTTTGACAGGACGTGCTATGTGTTCAAGAACTCGGAGAAATGGGAGAAAGACGTACCGTCTAAAATCCTCGATGATGAGTTTACAAAGGAGCTGAGCCGCGCCTGCGAGGTAGAGAACTTCCCTCCGGAAACGAAACTTCAATACATCAGGGACATGTTTACCGAAATGGACTACAAGGCCGAATTGAAGGCCAACTATAAGAATGGATTCGCCGATGGTGAAGCACAGAGTGAGAAAAAAGAACGAATGGCAGCAAAGAAACTTCTTGCCGCAGGAGTTTCTGCAGAACTCGTCGCCTCATGTTTTGGAATGAGCGAGAAAGAAATCACTGAACTTATTAAAGCATAGCACTTTTCTTCTTAATGGACATAGCGCGAGAAATCCGCAAGAACTTGCAGGAACTCCGGCGGAAGAGTTGTTATAATCGGCTGAGCGATATACTCAGGAACTCCCCCATAAAAGGCTTCGGCGATTGATCCGGTAATGGCCGCCAGTGTGTCAGAATCCCCACCCATGCAAACAGCTTTTCTTATCGCATCCTCAAAGTTGCAACTCTCCAGAAAAGCAATCATAGCCTCCGGCACAGTACCTTGGCAGCTGCCATCCCAAGCATAGTTTTCGTGCAGGTCTTTCCAGCTGCGCTCAAGGTCGTAGCCAAATTTCTTTTGAATATATTTCCTGATTTCCTTTTTTGTCCTGCCATTCCTTGCCATCCATATCGCTAACGCCGTTGCCTGGGCACCTTTTATTCCTTCCGGATGATTGTGAGTGACCTCTGCTGAAATCTTCGCCACACGTTCCGTCTCCTCCAGGCTGTCAAAAAACCACCCTACCGGACCAACTCTCATTGCAGAGCCATTTCCAAAAGAACCATACGGATGCCTTTCCCCCAAGGACTCGCCGGTACCATAATCCGACAAATGTTCCGGCATAAAGAGCCAGCGACTGAACCCGCCGCCATATCCTCCCAAAGGATAAGGGAAACGGTTCCCCCAATCGACCATACACTGCACCAAGGTATCCTGCCCACAAGATTGGTCCGTAAGCAACCATTCAGCAACAGCCATCGTTACCACCGAATCATCCGTATAGCTGCATCCCTCGGAAAACAATGGAAAGTCATAGTCTTTCGTATTGTTGAACTCATAAACCGAACCGATGAAGTCTCCTGCGATTGTTCCAAGCATAGTAGTCATGGGATAAAGAGTTATTTCAACTGAAACAAAGAAAAAGCAGAGCCTAATCCTTCAATACAACGGTCATCGTCAGCGTAAAACCGAAAAACAGACGTTTGTCGACCTGGTTGCGAATCGCCTCATAGTTGTTGTAGAAATTGAAATCGTAGGAATCATTCAGGATGACATCAGATGCGACAGCATCCTTATCATACACCGGAGTAATGTCATAGCGGACAAACAAACCAAAGTCCAAATACTTCCCGCAGACACCAGCCTTGGCGAAGGCGGAAACATTGAATTTGTTTGCGAGCGTAAGTCCGTCAATGGTGATTTTCTCCGAATCTTTATATGCAACTTTCCGCTGATAGTATGAAGACAGTGCAAGATTGAAACTTGCTCCTGTCGCAACAAAATAACCGAAATCACGTGAACGGGTCGCGATGTTGAAGCGCGCAGTTGCCGGGAAGCATATCTGATTCGTGACGAGATGAGGATGCAAGTCTCCCATGAAATCTGGATCACCGATGTCGAACCGGTCTGTGCTATGATTGCTGCCGGAATAGCGACGATACTGCGCACCTATCGCGAAATTAAAGACATTCTCATAACCTCCCACAGAAAACTCCACCCTCGGGAGAGTCAAGCTATGGACGTCTAAAGCAAAATCCATGTCCATACCGATGTTCAACCCAAGACCGATTGACGGAGTTGAACGGTAATGCGTTGACGAGGGACGGGATGTCGGCGTTGCGGGAGCGTGTGTGCTATAACTCGTTGATGTTGACGTTGTTGATTTCGTCGACCTTGTTGACCCCGTTGATTTAGTCGTTGTCGTCGAGTGATTATATGTCCCCGTTGCAGATGTTGAGTTTGACGCATAATTATTTGAAGAGGACGCATTGCGTTCGGAAGCTTTTCTCTGCTCCTCCCGCACGGCATTACGCCTTTCTTCAATTTGAGCAATCCGCCCCTTGGCTTCGGTAACATGGGACTTCAAAGTACTGTTCGCAAGGTACTCGTTATATGCTTCTTCTGTACCGGCAGAAACAGCCTTCTGCCAAATTGCGTCCTCGGCGGCTCTCGCGGCGGCCAAGGCATTTGCCTTGGCCTCGGCTGCGGCCACCTTCCTGTCACACTCGTCAATACGGGACTTCGCGACCGCATCAGAAGCATTTAATGTGAGCAGTTTTCTATATGAGGCGGCTGCCCCCGCGTAATCGCCGGAAGAATACTGCTTCGCGCCCTGTTTTCTCAGATTTTCACAGTTTTCGCATTTTTTTGCGAGAGAATAGAAATAATCCTTATCGGATTGTCCGCCTGTCGCGGCGGCGCCATAACACAGCGCAGCCGCATCCCCATACTCGCCTTTCACAAACAATGTCTTCGCCTGCTGCCGAGCCGACTGCCCATAAACGGAAAGCGACAAAACCAGCAGCGACAAAATTGAAATAAATTTTCTGACACTCATAATTTACTGCAACACAACATTATACTTCGCAAGGATATCATTGAACATCTTTTCGTACTTCAGATATTCCGTATCATTCGGAGCAATCTCACGGAATGAATCAAGGGTCTTGCGCACCTCCTTGAGAGTGTCCATCACCCCATATTTCGCGCTAATCTCAACCGCGCACTGCCGTCCGTTCACACTCTGGAAATTTGTCTTGAGAATGCCGGAAAGTTCATCTGTCTTTATCCTGTATTCCTTCAGGACACGGTCACGCTTTGCCTCAAGCATCTGATGATCTTTTTTCTTAAGAACCTCATGTTCAAGAGTGTAGGTATAGATTTCTATCACCTTGGAATATGCCTGAGGATTTTGCTTAACGACAGCTGCTACCTTATTTTCTGCAGCACGCACGTTATGCTGACTCATCGAAGACCACAGAAACAACGAAGCGGCTATGAGAATTGCCCACACGGCAACAATCACCATCACTCTCACTAAAGGCATAAGTTCATCGTCCGGGTCAACATGTACGACTTCATGCGGTTTTTGGGCATCTTCCGAATTCCGTTTCTTCATCTCGGTTTCAGCTTCCTCGCGATTCTTCTTGAGAGCCTTTCCACGGACTCCCTTGAACGAGATGTCAAGATCATCAAAGATGTCCTCCATCATTTCCGGGACACCGGATCTTGAGGCCGCAGACACGGCCTGTACGGCATGAAATGATATGTTTCTGAAAGCCGTCGAGAGCTTTGCAAGCACAGCCGAAAGTCCAAGATCGTTCACCGCAAAACTCTGCAGGGCATCAGAAGAGGTGACGTCAACCCCTTCAAGATAGCCCGAGTCTGTTTTTGTAAAAGTGAACATCAGCGAGATCTTCGATGTCTGAGACTTGCTGCGAAATTTCTCTATCTTATTTATGAGTTCATTTACCGCTTCACCTATATCAAATTTTCCAAGGTAGTCTCCATTCTTCTCTGCATAAGAGTCATACCATTTCCGCATCTTCGGAGAAAACTTCACACCGGAGGACTGCTTCAAAGTGAACGGATCCACAGCCAGAATCAAAACGTCTGTATTCATAAGATATGACACAGCATCATTCTGATTCGATGTATCCACAGTAAAAAGCTCTCCTGCGACATCATTTATGAACAGTCGATACGGCAACAAACTCTTTGGATTATTGACGAGCAACTGGATTGCCTTGTGGCGTCCATCGGCAGTCTTGAGAGCACTTACAGTCATTGCCTTTCCATCAGATATGGTCTGAAGGAAGGACTGCATGGTGGCCTCGTCCGTGCCGGCCTTGTCGGTGAAGCGGCATACTTTTTCTCCATCAATATCCTTACGCAGCATCTCGGAAATGAGCCGATACAGCAGAGTAGTCTTTCCTGATGCAGGCACTCCGGCAATTGCCACATGTTTCTCAATCCCGACCTTCGCATTAATGAAAGACCCGCAGTGAGGGCACTTCCTCGCTAGATTGTCTTTCCCGTTCAGAAACAATGTCGGCATCTTTTCCGAAGTTGCCGGATGTGTAATGGTAAAAAGACCATATGAACTTGGACGAAGCGGGACAGGAAGCGGAACATTGTGGGAATAGTATTCTGCAGGCTCTGACGGAAGTCCACAAGTAGGGCATGGATGCTTCACATTGTAGCGCCGCATCACAATTTTTTCATAAAGCATGAGAATGCCGGCAAAAACACTATATAGGGCAGCGCAAACAATGAATATGACTAATGGAGCCAACGCCACCATCAACACATACAGCCAATAGCTTTTCACGAGTTCTACCGCAGCCATGACAACATTGAAACGCGAGAATACGCTAGTGCCCCAGCCTTGGAGAGTCACTGCAAAACCATACCAGCCGTCCTGATGTGTGCTGATCGGTATCGCTATAGCAAGAGAAACTGCGCCTATGACGATTGACAGCAGTTTCGAATCGTTCTCGCTTGAGAAAACGGACAACAGCAGGAGTCCACCCACACCATACCCACCGACGACAAGTATCCAGAACAGGGCATAGACAAGATAGGAACCTCCCCAGCAGACCACCCACACGAGTCCGCCAATAGCTAGGAAAAGCAGAACCGCCACGATGAAAGACGCGACGAAAATACCCGCCGCCTCAAGAAACGTAATGTACGGTTCCGGACAGAAGAATATGTTCTGACGCATTCCCTCCCCATAAACATCGCGATTGGGATAGCCGTACTTTCGAGAATTGGGATGTCGAAGTTCCCCTATTAGCGGAGGGAAAAAGAATTCGTCTGAGTTCATGGCCACGACACAAGTGCTGATGATTGCCAGCAGCAGTGCCGTCACTCCTACCGTTATTATCAACCACATAGGAATGTCAGCCAGCAGCATCCCTGCAAAGGGATTGAATTTGGCGGCAGAAACCTTCGGAGCGACATAATTCGGGTTATGTTCCTTTCTCACATAGTCGTACGACACATATTTGCTTTCTCCGGAAAACTTAATCCACTTGGCGTCTCCATCCGGAACAGAATTCTCGCTGTCTACATAAATCACGTCTCCAGCATCGAGCTTCCCGACAAGTTTCCCGCTCGCGGATGGTGTCTCACGAACATTAACAGAGCCGGATATGACTACATAGCGGATCTCACAGTTCTTCTTGTAAAAGCCATATTCCGTAGCCTGCACAACAATTGGTGCAAGCAGCATAATAAGCCACAATAACATCTTTCTCATAAGTACACTATTTTTTCTTCTTCATACTTTTCTCACTAGCATTCACCTTTTCATCAGCACCACTCTGCCCTGCCGCAGATTCTTTTTTGCCGAACAAGGATTTTATCTTTCCAAAGAATTCCTTTGCCGCATGCGCCTTGTATACAGACGGAAAGTTGTCTTTCATAAGCTGACGCTGCGCGGTCTTGTCCGACACTCCGAATTCTGGAGCAATGGTAATGATGCGGTCATAGTCATACTTATACATCCGCGCAATTTCCACAAGGAAACGACGTCTCTCGACAGGCTTCGCCGTCTTTGCAAAAGAGATTATCTCCTCCTCCGCCAGCATCCCGCCAATTTTCCCGAGGAAATCAGGAATCTCATCGACGTCTATTTCCTTAAAGCACATAGGTGCGATTTTCCTCACAGCCTCTTCCGCCTTCAGTTTCAACGCCAGCGAATAAAAAGGCATCGGTTTCTCGCCCTCACATTCAGCTGCGAGCACATCACGTAACAGTTTCCACTTCCGGCAGGCAGGAGCGTCTTGAGGGAGTAGCTCAAGGACATTTGTTTCTATGAATTTTATGTCTTCCGCAGAGCCGGGCTTAGCCTCTGGCTCAAAGCGGGAATAGAGAGTCTGATGAATTCGGTCCTCACCGAACAGCATCCTTGCAAAGCCGTTGTTCTTTTGAGCCATCTCGCTGAATTTGACTGCAAGAGTCCGCGGGGATTCCTTCTCCACATAAGACTTCAACTGCCCGAAGAAGAAAGGAGCGAAATCGGAGTTTTCGTAGAATGCCTGAAACTCCGTCATATAATCAATTTTCGACGCTTCTTCCCTATCTTTGTCAAGTTGCTCACGACATTGCGCGACAAACTGCGGTGCATCTTTTGCAATGTCAACGAACATTGCGACACGTTTGGTTGCCGAAGGTTCGAAACGTAAAACTATATCCCTGATATTCCGTACATCACTTTCGAAGCACTCAAGCACAAGTTCGTTCAAAGGACGGAGTTTTCCACGAATAAGATATTTGTCAAGAATCCCAGAAGGATATTTATTCACGACAAAAGCCATATTTCGTACAGACGACGTCACGAAAGAAGTGAACCCGCCCCGTGCTGACGCAAGAATCTCATCGGAGAGCAAGCCGTCCGGGCTAATTTTTTCCGCGGTCGCCACAGCCTTGTCAAGCTTATCTGCGGAATTCAAATCTGTAAAAAACTCACTAACAATGCGATTAATAAGTACAGGAGAAGCCTCCTCCGCCCTGCAATGAGAAGCGAGGGTTCCGATAAAACCGGGTATATCGAGGCTTTCAGGCACGAACATATCCGGACGGCGGCAATAGTTGAAAAGTGCGTCATTCAGCTGTTGGGACTTTTCGGCGTTCTTCGCCGCAATCGGAGAGCAGATCCACTCTGTGAGCACATCGGACACGCCTCCGTGCTCATTCTCACGTTCAAGTGACGATCTCCAGAGCGTCTCCACAGCCGTCACGTTTCTTTTTCCAGAGACAAGGTCAACAAATAGACAAGTCAAAGGAGGAATTTCCGAAATGCTGTACTCGTTTATGAACGTGACGGCACAGCCTTTGGCAAAACCGCTGCCCTGATGATTCATCTCGAATGTTGTCTTTGCAGCAAGGGAGTCTGGAAGTATACTCATGAAACCGGCAGCCACAGTCGTTGACTCAGAGACCGATGTCCTCACAACCATAGGTAGTCCCTTCGCAAGTGCCTCAAGATATGAGAAATACAAATCTATGGACTTTGACGGAATCGGTGAAACAGTTTTCCCGAGCGGACGGTCTTCCACAGGAATAGGAGCCGGTGTTCCTGTCATGAGCGAAAGCATTTCCTCGTTGTCAAGCCTCGGGGAGAAATCTTCAGGAAGGAACTTCAGCTCACCTTCCCGCGCATCCTCAAGGAGAAGACTGAAAACATCACGTCCAGGCCAAGACTCGAATGCGAACAAGTTCACGATGTAGTTGCCCGGACGGTTCGGACGCTTCGTCAGATAATACGGAAAGTCATACCCGGCATAAACGGCACGTCCGAAAAGGCAATATCCAGTTCCATCAAGCCGACGAAAGAAATATCTACGCGGGAAAGCGAGAATCTCCGAAGGCTCGGTCATCCACCTGTTGTTCTGATAAGTCCCAAACGAATAGAAATTCAATGACGTGTCTTTTTGAACGGCGTCGAGAATTTCCGCGGGCGTTCCTTCGGTTGCAGTTCGCACTCCGAAGCCAGACCTGCCGGACAACAACCCGGACGGAGAGGCTGTGTAGAATAAAGACCAATATTTCATAATCAAGGTTATTTTTCAACAGGGATATGAAAACCATTCATCTGAGTAAGAATCCAGACAAGCGGATCAAGCACCCTATAAGGTTTTATGTCTGTTATGTGGATAGGATTATCCTCGTCAGGTGAACCGCCCAAAGACGACACAGCGAAGAGCTTATAGTTCGCAAAAGAGGCGCCGACATCTTGGAGCACCTGTCCAAGACGCCACTTGTCAACGCAATAGGTGAAGAGGGCATCGCTGTTCTGCTGCACTTCCATAGGTGAGAAAACACCGCTTCTGAGAAAAGAAGAGTCCATTCTGAGGTCAATGCCCTGGATCCTGTCCTCTCCTGCCTGTTCAAGTCCATTGACCACTGAATCTATCTTACTGAACGTCACCGCAATAGGCTTCTCACGAAGATTGACCTTATTGTCGGCTATTCCAAGAAGTTGGGTGAGCACCTCACGCACGTCGCCCCTATTCTCCTCCATTTGCACACCCGCCTTCTCCAGCATTTTCCGAAGTTCAGAAACAGAGAAAGGGTCGAGAAGGAGTATTATTCCTGAAGATTCCTTTAGGTACTTCACGTTGTTGGCGATGGACTCCGGATCAGTGAATGACTCTCCTGCAGTGTCATAGAAAACAAGATAGATACTCTTGTCGTTCTTGTTGTACTTGAAGGCCTCCACGCTACTTGTCAGCCGGAAAATCAGCGGAAGCGAGCGCTCGCTCCTTGCAGTCTGATCCGGAAGATAGCCTTTACCGAAAAGGTCGTCCTTTAGACGTCCATAGATCTTGGCCGTGGTCTCTCCACCGCCCGATATGTTCATCCCGCCAGGGGCCTCGTCCTTCGGACGCACGGAAAGTCCAAGCCTAAACCCATAGCTCTCAAGGGCATTTATAAGGGACACAAAATAGACTGTCTTTCCGCTCGAAGGTGCACCGATGATTGATATAATCTCAGCTCCCTCCTCTATCATCTCTTGAGGAAGTGCATTATGGCAGTGCGGACATACGAAACGTGACGACACGGCGCCACACCTGTCACATTTCGTTGGAGCCGGAATGCCTGAAAATAGGGGCACACGTGCCTTGTATAGATGTTTGCTTACAAGGCCTCCCTCGCGTCTGTAATCACTCAAGGCTTTGTCAGGTTCTTTGGGACAATACGGCTCTCCTGTCGCCGAATTCACTTCATTGTTCGTGCACTGGCATAATGCATCCGTATTCTTGAATGAAGTGAAGCAATATGGACAGAGTATCTTTTTGGACATATGGCGGTTATTTTATAGTTTTACAATAAGATGTCGAGATTCTATGGCGTTCTTATCAAGAACATCGGCTCCTGCAAATAGGTAGACATAAATAGGCTTGCCGTCCTCAAGACGCTTGTCTGGGAGGGAGAACTCGGCTTCGAGCGCTGACTCCCCTTTGCCGAACGGTACCGCAATACAGTGTGCATCGCCCATGTTTGCAGTAATCTGAACCTTGGTCGAGATGTCTATCACGGCAGCACATGGTAGCACCTCGCCGTTTTCAACCGTCGCGCGACACAGCAGTTTCCGTGTCTTCCGGAACAGACCGGCCTTTTCCGTCACGACCTCGGCGCTCAGATCAACCTTCACTGGATTCAGTCTCAGCTCCGGAAGCGGCTCCATGGTAAAACAGCGCATTTTTTCTACGATTTCGCGGCGTTCAGGCACAGTGACCGCCCTGTTGAACTTTCGCTTAAGTTCCAGATATTCATCATAATGCGCCTCAAAGAATGTTATTTGTTCCTTTTTCGCTGTCAGAACATCCTGAAAGCCGTTCACCGTCTTCATCAGTTCGGCAGCGTCTTCAGCAAGGCGATTTATTCTCTCAACGACGTGACGGGCACCGTTCACTGACATCACAGACTGAAAAGTCATCTGGAGTTCATCAAGTTCTGTCAGCTGAACACGAACATCGGCCTTTGCTGACCCTGTCGCATCCCCAGGAAGGTTATATGCTACAAGTTTCTCCCTCGCGTCATTGAACCGGCTCGTCGCAAGACAACTATCAGCCATGCCCAGCATCTCATCCAAACGCCTAATATCCGCATCCACGAGCTCTTTCAAATAAGGGACAGAAGACTCCATAGCTGTCCATAACTGCCTGATTTTAGACGCCGATGCAACCCATGCCGTAACCGCAAGGCGGCTCTTCCGTTCACGCGAAACGATTTTGTCATATTCCGAGAAATCCTCGGCAACGCTGTCCCAATCGGTCGGGAACTTCTTGTAAACATCCTGCAGCGCATAACTTTGAAGGCATGTGCCGGGAACATTGCCGAGAGCTGCCTTTACCATAGAGGCGAACTTGTCGTCATCGAAAGCCGCACCGCAAAGTATGGCGAGTTTCAGGGAGTTTTTCCCCGTAGCCGCACGGACATACGAGCCTATCTCCGACATCGCCTTATTTACCGTATCCCCAAATATGGACTCCAGCAGGCTACGCGGTATATGGCATGAATAACTCGCGTCTGGGTCGTGGGAATAGCGGAAATCACCGATATCAAAGTCATCGTTCTGATTCTTGTAAAAAGAAAACCATTTGTCAGCATTCACCATCTGGTAGAGATATTCACGCTGTCTGCGCGCCCTGTCAGCAGTAAGAAAGCCACGGTTCTTGTCCACGGTATCCACAACACAACGGACAAGCGCTTGCTTGAGCGGCGCGTCACCTATCCCGGAAACAACCTTGCAGTCACCGCCCGACAGCCACGTCTCTCCGTCATAAACGCAAGTCGTCAGCCTGAGCGAATTTGCCGCAGAAGTGATCACGGCAATGTAGTCACCGAAGGCGAACTCCTCGGCACGGCTCCCGACAACATACGAAAGAACCATGTCCGTAGGCGTCTCGGAAAATGAGACAGGAAGGAACCCCTCACCCTTCATCCTTTCCATGAACGCCTTTCTGGCAGGGAATTCCAAAGACTCCGCAAACACGAAACCGGTCGGAATCACCTTGTCCTTGACAGCCGTCTCCCGCAGGAAGAAATCGGAAAGTTTATTTGTGACGCCACTCAGCCGCAGCAAGTCGAAATAAGGAAGTTCCTTTCCGAAAACAGTGGCCTTCGAGCCGGCGCCGACCTTTCTGCAAAAATCGCCATAGTACCCGAAACTCCCTTTATCGACCTCTGTCTTGTATTTCCAGCCATAGTCGACAACATTGTCTGAAGAATAAAAATACAGAGGAATCCTGCTATCGCCATCTTCGGAAAGCAGGAAAGTTCTCCCATCGGCATCATAAACCACCGGCAGGAGAAAATCCTCTTCAACAAGAATTAAAAGAATCGGCTTCATATCCCTCAGCGCAATTCGTCCGCAACCACATTGAGCAGCGTGTCATTGAGATAGCTCAACGCCTCTGCGATGATTAGCGGCATTTTGTAGGTCGCTCCTTCATCCGCGTGTGCCAGATATTTGAGATATTCCGGATCATTCTGCATGTAAAGGGCCGCCCGGATATTGCTCCGTCCGCTTTCCAAGGCGGAAACATTCTTCACAAGCCCAGCATTTCCAACAAATGAGATAAAGGTATCAAGGAACTTGTTTATATTATGACGCTCAGACGGGAATTCCATAGTCATGCCATTGGCAAACATATCATCCGGAATCACATCAGACGCGTTGAGTTCACGAACGCCGGTTGAACTTGTGTATTTCAGTCCGGATTCTCCGATAATATCAAAATTCTCAACGATTCTGATACCTTCTTCATCCTTCTTTATTTTCAATCCATTAATATGATTGGAAGAGAGTCCCATAGCGACTTCGGACTTATTCTCCCTCAAATCCGACTTATTGAAATGGAAGGTGACGTCAGGCATGTCAAGTCCAAGCCTAAAGCATTTCCCATAATACGCCTCAGCCCTCGAAACCCCGAATTTAGCATTAACCCATTCGAAAAGTCGCCCGCCTTTCCCATAATACTTCATTTCCACAGACTTAATGATGTTCTGATAGCCATTCTTCTCTATTGCATTTCTCACAAGCATGCCGGAGTAGAAAAGAAGGATTCCCGTCACATATGTTGGAAGAGCGAACACGGCTGGTACAGCAAGCTGCATAGCGACATAGAATTCGTTGAAATCATTCTCTGTACTGAGCTGATCAAAGACGTTGTTCAGATAATGAGATGCTCTCTCGGACAATTTAGGATTCGGGCTGATTATATCTTCTATGTTAAGTACTTTTATGCGTCCTCTCAGACCGTTATGGAAATCATAGACCGCTTTCCTGAATTTTGCGGAGGAATTGATCGCCTTAAAGAAGAACCCGCTCGCCATCCGGACGGAACTCTGCGCAAGAAGTTCCTTCGCCTGATTCATGATGAAAATATCACTTGTCGAGCCTCCGACATCTATTCCAAAGAACAATTGCGAACTGTTTTCCAATGAAATTCTGCCCGGGCCCGCAGCATAAGCCGCATCGGCTTCCGCCTCGGTGTAGCAAGAATCATTCAGATTGACCTCCATATACCGTTCTGAAGATAAATTGCAATATGGAGAGTTCAACGTGGCCGCCTTCTGGAAAATAGTGGACAACGCACTGACATCCGGCCCGGACATGGCTGTCGGGAACGACCACCTCAACTCTTTAGGATAGAGGCCATTAGCAAGCAGGTCGGCGCATATCTGATACCATAGCATTTGAGTAAAAGATGCCTTGATGTTATTGAAACGCTCATCGGAAAGCCATTTCATATTATAATACATCCGTCCGGCATTTGTTGTAATCGAATGATCATCCATATCATTGATGATGATATTACATTCGTTCACCTGAACTGCTGCCGACAAAGCCTGATCCTCATTTGCGGCAAGATATACCGAATCATGTTCGAGAAGCCAAGACTTGACCTGTCCGTTCGGATTGAGTGTTCCCTCATTCGAAACAAATAGAAGTTCATCCTTCTCTGCCATTGAACGCGACGGTTTGTCAAAGCCTACAAGTGCAAGCCGTCTGTTTTCAAATGTCACAGGAATAGGAGTGGCGCTCATCTCCTGAAGATAGTATGCGCAGGAATTGGTACTGCCGAAATCGAATCCGACAATTGCAGCGCCCAATCCTCCTGTGTGGATGTTATCCATATTCTTAAGATATGCACTGTCCCCGAAACCATTTGCCCCATCATCGCTGCGTTCGGTCTTGATGATAAGTTTCCCAGCCTCAGAATCGCTACCCTCGACATTAACGAAAACATCAACGGCAAAAAGAGGTGTAGTAGACTCTATTATTTCGTATTTATGCATTGTCGTGGAGACTCTTCCAACAGGATATTCAATGATTCTTGTCTCCGCCCCTCCCTCGAAACGAGGTCTCATTCTGACCCCAGCGACATTTTGCGGGAACTCACTGTAATAGAAATACTTCTGCCATTTCTGAGATTTAAAGTTAGGCCAAGCGAGCACCTTCCCGTCTTCAGGAATGACATTGATACGATAGGTTCTCTTGCAGATTGGTACTAGATCTCCTGTCATATCCAGTTTTGCCTTGAGTTCAACGTCCACAAATGTGCCGTTAACGGTGGCGAACAGCTTTACATTCTCATTATTGTTCGCGGACACCATTTTCTGGATGTTGTTTCGGAATATGGTCAAGGCCTTTTCAGACAAAGGAATGGCAAAGTAATATCCCTGATTATAGAGATAATACACAGGAGATTTCGAGTAGTCGCGTAGAGCATCACCGGAGGCTTTCCATGCCGCAAGGACTTCTCCTTGAAGGAGAATCTCAGAACTGCTTAATTCTGCGCAGTTTGCACCGGCAGCCGTAAAAATAGCATCATCCGAGAAATAGAACGTTCGCTCGTTGTCCAGCAATTTTGCCAACGGTCCCTCAGGCATAGGAACAGAAATAGGAATGCTGCTGTTGACCGATTTGCCTGCCCTTGAGATCCTTACTGCAAGCTCATCTTTCCATTCTGTCAGACAGTCCTGCCAATGCTCCAAGGCCGAACGGATTTCGACGTTTGGCTTATTGTGGGTTCGACAAAGTTCCATTAGATAATCCTGATAGTATTTATCTGGATTCACTGACATAACGTCCTGACTGCGGATAAGCATCATGCTGATGTTGTTGAGGAAAGAATACAGCCGCTGCGCATCCTCGACTTTGAAATCAGCATCGCCGAGTATCATCGGATCAGAAAACTTTCCATCAACAATCCATGGGATATCATCCTTATCTTGTGTCGAAAGGCGATAGCTCACCGATGCGAAAAGTAGATTGTACGGAGTTGTTGCTCCGACAGCAAGCCTTCGTCCGTCGCTAGTCTTATAGTAAAGAATCTGAATACACGGAGGATTACCCTCGTCAAGCACATCAGGCTTTAGCTTCCAAAGAAAGGACTCGTCAAAGAGCATTTTGCCATAAGTATCAAGAACACTCATGTCCCCGTAAGCCTCGGCAATTCCGCTGCCCTTAAGATCTATCTTTTTTGAGAACTCGAAACTGTCTGGATGAAGTGCATAAGCCGCAATCAGACCGCGCCATTCGGATATAAAGATTTTATAGCATTCGTCCAGAACAGTGCTTCCAAGAGCAGAACGCCTTTGCATGAATGCGTTTTTTGTAATAAGGACACGGGACCACGGAGATGGAACACCAGAAATCATTGCCCTGTAAAGTTCCTGCTGGTCTGCGGCATCTCCGGAGGAGGTGACAATTCCTTTGATAAGGTTCGTCACAGTTGTCGGCTCCATTGATTTCCATCTGTCAAAATCGCCGGTTGTTCCCACCGCGCCATTTGAATGTATAAGAAAATTCATAAGGATAGTTCGCTGTTTAGTTATTTGTAATAAAGTCCGGTCAAAGTGGCGTATGACCTAGAAATCATGTCGTCAAAACTGTCCGTACCGCCTCCGATTTTGTTGAAAGCCTTTTTGACGACATCGAAGCGGCTTTCAATGAGTCCGACATTAAACTGAGGAGGATTGTCCCCAGCATAAAGATCCTTATTAAACTTGAAGCCGGAAAGGTCCTTTTTTGTTCTGCAACTGAATAGAGTATCCTTAAACATTATTCCGTCACCACCCCGCCCCTTGTACATCTGCGGAAGCCATCCGTCAACAAGACACTCATTGGAGTCTATCTGATAAACAAGCATGGTCCAGTACTTTACAAGGTTCTTGAACTGCTCGCTGTCAACGTTGACCTGCGAGAACATATTTGGCGTCTGAGCAACATTGTCATAAAATGCGTACGACGTCTCCAAGACAGCTGCCGCGACTGCCGCACCGAGCTTTTTCTTGAAAATATCGCTGTCCTCCTGCCAGAACAGAGGGAAATCAAGTTTGGAATCGGCATCATCGTGAGATATGAAGAATGCTCGGTTGCCGTTGTCTTCGGAAAAAGCATTGTCCTTAGCGGTCTCCTTGAAGAAATTGTAAGCAGCCGAGGCGGCTATAAGTTCCATAAAGTCGGCTGGGTTCTTCTGAGTGCTTCCGCCTACGGAACTTTTGACTTTCGAGTTCTGGTCTTCCCCGTTATTGTATGACCTCTGCGATGCGCGCCCGAGAAGATACATCCGATTGTAGGTCGAATTGACCGTCACGTCATTATTGTAGAACATAAGCGCAGCCTGGGAATTGACGGCAAAATTGTTGCTCTTAGCCACCACCTGCCCATTAGAGTCAGGATTATCAAACTGGAAATAGTTGGTGAGCACCATTGTCCCATATGGGTGGTCAGAAACAGAAATCTCTGGAACCCCCATCACCGAAGCAGCAGCTCTGAGAGCAAGCGGAATGATTGGAATTGAAGAAGCGCCCGTGCCGCCGAAGACGGAGCCGAAAATAAACACAGGAGCATGTACACTTTGGGAAAGGGCATTTATTATCTCGGATATTCCGTTCGCCTTCTGTTGCGTGCTTTCGTATGCAGCTTTTACGATAGCGTAATACATGAGCATAGAACCCATCTGTGTCTGAGCCCTATATCCCTCCTTCAACGGCATGTCGCGTACATCCGCATCGACAAAAAGATCAATCAGGTCAGCGACAGGAGAATCGGCCCTATGCGCAGATGCCGCTGCGTACTTTGATATAGTGCCGAATGTGTCGCTGTCCGTGTATCCCGGAGTGAACTCATGGTAATTGATTTTCGCGCTAAAGAAAGTGGAGGACTTCTTCGTTCCACCATTCACAGACCTATAACAGTTGACAAGGGAACGGAGTCGGTCAAAATTTCCGTTGCCCTGATCTGTGTCAAGTGCAAGCATCTCCACCTCCGTACTATCGAACATTCCTACCGCGCAAGTATGCACGAAACTCTCAAGGCAGCGCATTCCTGTGCCACCGATTCCAATTACGAATATTTTTTCGGGCATGGCTATTTTTCTTTTTTAGGGAAAATTGACTCAAGCTTTGACCCCACAGGGCACACCTTTACAATAATGAAGCTTACGAGAGCGTAGAAAATCCCGCTGATTACAGAAGCGACGGCCATGTGCATCACATACTTTCCGACGAATGCCGGAACCTTGATGCTTCTCATGAAGAAAAGCCAGTCGAATCCGACGGAGACAAGGATCGTGACAGCGCAAAGAACGAAATACCACACGCGGCGGGTATGTCCCGAACTATCATTCTTGCCACCATTCCATTTAATAAGATTTGCGACAAGCACAAGAACCAGAACAAATGCTACGGCTATAATGATATCATAGATGTAGGTTGAAAGAATTGCCTGCTGAAGTGCAGGAGCTGTTTTGATTGGTGCCATATACTTAAATTATTTAGTTTTATTATCATTAATCAGAGTCTTGCTGTAGATATGTATATTGTGTAGATGACCTTATGCCGTGTCTCCGGATTCATCTGCGGGTCTTTGATGACCTGACTTATGCTCTCGAAGATTGACGTGTTCTGCGCATTGGCATGAGCGGCGGAAATAGAGTTCCATTTGTAGGCTGCGCAAAGTTCTTCATTTGAAGAGAAATTGTCCTCTGCCTCCTCGACAACGAAGTCAACCTTCAACAAGTTTGGAACTTCATTAGAGAGAGCATCGCCGACCCCGTCAAAATTTTTGTCAAGACAAAGCACAATCTCTCCCGTTTCCTCAAATATTTCCTCATCAACCTCAAACACATCCTTCACCTGCCTAAGTTTTTCAATCTTAGGAAGACGCCCTTCGGCATACGTGCTGTCACAAAACCCCTTATATGCATCATATACCTGATAAACAACTGGTTTCACCTCATCAATCCGATAACAGTCAGACTCGCTTCTGTCAACGAAAAGGCCACGGAACACATAGCGAATGTCGACATCCTCCCCGTCAAGAAAACTTCTTATATCCTTCCAGCCCATTCCGTATTCCTGAACCTCAAAACCGGCAGTTGCCTGGCATTTGTCGGAAACAGGAGAAAGAGACTCGTTTATATTCGGATAGTCCTTGATAAACTTCATAGCCGGAACTCCGTTACTCAGATGAAGCATCTTGACCCGGCTGTCGTCCGGAGCGCTACGGGAAAAGCGATCATGGACATTATTGGATTTGGAAGCGTCCGTGAAGAGCATATAATAGCGGTACTTAGAATACCGTCCCCTTTCAAGATACGGTTCGCTGTAAATGTAGATGTCATGTCCATTGCGAAGCCACTCGCGGAACTCCTCCGCCAGGTAAGGATTGTTCAAGTTGTCCTTAACGGCGCCCTGAAGAAAATACTCGCCGTCCGTAATGAGCACAGCCTGATGGTTTCCTGCTACAATCTGACGCACGGCCTGCTTGATATCAGCATGGTTCACCTCGGAAATTGTGCTCAGAAGCTGATAGACCTTCTGACGGTCATTAGTCTCTCTGGTGATTTTCGACCCCTTGATGGACCAGAACACAGGAGAGCAGTCAACGATTGCAGGATGGGTTGCCGCATAATACGCTGAGTTTCGGGCCTCTGCAACACAAGTCGAGTAGTCGATAAACAAGTCCACCGTATCACTGAGCGACGACGTTTCCTTTGGAAAATATGTCGCGTCAAAGTCTTTCAACAATGAAAGATCTTGGGTGTAGTTGATTTTCCCGAATGAGCACGATGCCACAGATACAATGATTGCAACCGCTGAAAATCCCGTGGCAAATAGATTAGTGATGCTGTGTTTCATTATAAATAGTTCTTTAGTTTTTGCCGTCATCATCGGAAAATGCGGACACAAACCCGTCAAGGAGCGACGGAAGGGCATTTCTAATCTCGTCAAACCCGTCCCGGAGAGCCTCAATTCCCTGTTTTGCTATGATACCATTAATTTTACCTATGCTTTCATAGATTTCCTTCCGTTCTTCTGGAGTATAGTAAGACTGATTCGCTTGGAATTCGCCGTTGAGCATATTGAATTCCTCTTCCAATTGCTGCCGTTCGTCACACGAAAGGTCTTCTGCCTTCTCAAACTCATCAGCGAGCTGCGAGAATCGGTCGGCCAATGATACCTGCACACACGAGACAAGCGTGCACAATATCGCGAGGAGCAAAGACAAACGGGATGCGCATAAGAGCTGTAATTTATTCATCTGCATAAGTTTAGTTGACAACACAACACAAAAACGGCGCGAGCTTTCTTTATGTATCCTAAGGTATCTGCAATAACCCGCAACTACAATAAAGAAAGCCCGCACCTTATCGGTGCGGTTTCCCTTATTACCCGTAGTTGCTTAAAATTTTGCAGATTTTTAGAATACGGTAATAAGAAAACGTCAGTTTTCCCAACTTTTTATGCTCTTGCACTATTTCGCTTCGCAAAGGTATTAAATTTTACCAATAACACAAAACCAATTTAGATTTTGAGATGTATTTTGGTGTATTTGGGAGTCAATTTTTCGTTTTGAAAGGAGCTTAGCGATGCTAAATGACGAGCGAAATGGGAAAATATGGCCTCAAAGACACCAAAAGAACGGAGAGATTGTGATTCAAATCGCAAGTTCTCATAAGCAAAGGGATGGATAAGCCGAAGCTTGCCCATCCCCTTGGTTTCTAGACTATTCTATATTTGCTCTGAAACAAGTAGCGAATCTTACTTGGAAATGAGTCTGTTAGTGTCCCACATTTCCAGCTTCTCGTGCGAAAGACTATAATTGAGGAAGCCTATGGAATAGGATGCCCGCAGACATACACTTTCTCTATCTCTTATTCTGCTGCAATAGGTTTCCATCTGACGGTTTTTCCTATGCCCATAATAGAGCCGCGTATGGCAATCATGTTGTCCTTGGTGAACTGTACCGTGGCGTCAGCGCGGATGCCGCTGGTCGGGTCATAGATTTTGCCCTTCCAATGCTTCTTCTCTGGATTATACTTGAGATTCCACATGATTATCATCTCGTTGCATGGTTTGTTGCGGAGCTCCTTGTCCGGATTCTTGGTGTCGAGATAGATGTTCCCGTCCTTGTCATACATGTTCTTGCTCCAATAATTCAAGAACTTATAGGTGCCGTCAGCCTCCTTGTAGCAGCGAACTTTCGACTGCTCTCCGTTATAGTCGATAAAATAATTGCCGATGATTCCATCAGCCGAATTGTTGCGGGACTCCTGTGCGGAGAGCGCGATTGTGCCTACGGAAAGTCCCATAACGATGCCGAGGACAAGAGTGATTATCCTTTTCATAAAAAACGTATTATAAATTTCTCCTATAGTGACTGTCCGGAATCCGTCTGATTATGACTCCGAATTCCGAACGAATTGCAAATCCTGTGCAAAATTAGGAAAAATAAATATAATATCGCCAGGAGCCGACAAACACACAAATGAAATAACTCGCGGAATCGGCGAGTTATTTGCACGATTCCGCGAGTTATGCAATGCTATCCAAGAGTCTGGGAAAGACCGCTGAGAGCCTTTTCATAGATTTTGTTACTCCATTGCGATTTCAAATCATTTGACTTATATTTGCCTATGGCTATAAACCGTTGGTTATTATGGAAAAGTCAAGATTTGTGAATACTGGAAGTTTCGTACCGGATGAGAATTATTCAACTTGGTTGAAATCAGTCAAAGGGAGACTCAAACACGCTCAGATAAAAGCGTCAGTAAGGATTAACCAATCAATGCTCGAATTCTACTGGGAACTTGGACACGATATCAACGCCCTACAGAATACTTATTCTTGGGGAAGCGGTTTCTTCGATAAATTGAGTTTGGATTTGAGGAACGAATTTCCTGGGCAGGAAGGCTATTCTGTCACCAACCTTAGATACATCAAAAAGTGGTATACATTTTATAGTCAATGTGATACAATTCGTTACCAAGTTGGTAACGAATTAAAAGACTCAATGCCGGAGAAGTTTGCATACATTCCGTGGAGACATCATATCGATATACTCAGGAGATGCAAAAATTTGGAGGAGGCCCTATTCTATATTGACGAGACTATTGCTAATGTGTTGTTTGTTTTATTTTAGTGTTGTTGTGTTCATGGCGTCTGTGTGCCTGAGGGGATATTCGCATACAAAGAAATATCCCCGTCCATCACATAAAGACAAGAATATTCAGAAAGCGGAACTAAATTTTTCCGAAAAATCGTCATCTTCGCCCTGTTGCATAATTCGGCGATAATCACTATCTTTGCAGGCTTTTCCTCGGGAAGGAAAGCACAAGGTAATTTTATTAAACATTAAAAAACAGATTCACAATGGCTGTTAAAATTCGTCTTCAGCGCCACGGAAAGAAGAATTTCGCATTCTTCCACATTGTTGTGGCCGACACCCGCGCACCTCGCGATGGTCGTTACATCGAGCAGATCGGCTCTTACAACCCTAACACGAACCCTGCGACAATCGTCCTCGATTTCGACAAGGCTCTCAACTGGGTGAAGGTCGGTGCAGAGATCACACTTGTTACCCGCAGAATCCTCTCTTACGAGGGAGTACTTCTCCGCAAGCACCTTGATGGCGGTGTTGCCAAAGGCGCACTCACCCAGGAGCAGGCAGACGCCAAGTTCGCAGCTTGGAAGACCGCTCAGGAGGCCAAGATAAACGCGAAGAAGGACGGTCTCGTAAAGGCTGCCGATGCTAAGGCAAAGGCTGCTGCAGAGGCTGAGGCAAAGGTAAATCAGGAACGTGCTGCTGCTCTTGCAAAGAAGGCACAGGAAGCTGCCGAGGCCGCAAAGGCCGCAGAAGAGGCTAAGGCTGCTGAAGAGGCTGCCGCCGCTGCTGCGACTGAGGCAACCGAGGCTCCTGCCGAGGCTTAATCAGATTTCCTTTGGAAAGCCTGCTTAAAATAGCCAAGGTAAGCAAATCTGACGGGACTGACGGTGCTGTCATTCTCAGTTTTCTGTCCATAGCTCCCGAAGATTTGGAAATTTCGGAACCGGTATTCGTCTATTTTGACGGACTGCCGGTTCCGTTTTTCATTGAAAGTTTCACCCGAAAGGGTACGAATAAGGTCGTAGTGCGTCTGAATGACATCCACAACTATGAGGACGCAGAAGAACTGGTCGGGAAGGACGTCTTTATCGAGGATGACAGTGAATATGAAGACGATACGGACCTGGTCGGTTGGACTGTAGCGACAGTAAACGCGGACATTACGGGCGAAGAGTCAGGCAAAAAGACCGCACGCCCCGCTGTCTTGGGCAAGATTACGGACTTCCTTGACATTCCGGGCAATCCTTGTATCGAGGTGGGTACAAAAAATGGAGCGGTGACTATTCCGCTCCACGAAGACTTCATCGTTTCAGCCGTCCCCGAGACACGCACACTTGTAATGACGCTCCCGGAAGGGCTGCTGTAACTATTGCTTTACGCCCCCAGTTATAAATCCGCTTAGAGACTGTTCCTAAGGTTCTGATAGAACGCGGCCTGCGCCGTCTGATAGTACGGAACAAGCCAGAGGAAACCGATTCCGCCGGTGAAACAAGCAAGGAAGAACCATCCTATGAAACTGAGCTGCAGATAGAAAAGGTTAAACTTCTGTCCGACCATCATCTGCTGGCTCTTTCTGATTGCTTCGCGTACCGAAAGTTCCGGATTATCTACGAGAATATACGGCGTCATCGAATATGAATATGCCTTGATTATACCCGGCACGATGAGAAGAAGAGTCCAGAGGCAAGTGAAAATCTGGGCCAATATCATTCCGCCGATTGCGCGCCAATAAATCTTGAATCCGTAACCGAAGCTGTTGGAGAGCACATCTCCGTTTGAATAGGCATAGAGAGCATTGAATGCGTAGTAGAATCCCACGCCGAGCGGGATGATAACGAAAACGCTCAAAAGAATAGAGCCGCCGTTAATTCCGAAAGCCGCCGGGGACACTGCTCCTCCAAGGGCAAATACATCTTGAGTGTACAGCTGGTAGATTGACGTCGCCCCCGATACGATGCAGACAATGACACAATAGACAATAGTCGCGAGAACCGCTTGTGCCCAATTGCCTTTCAATGCCGAAAGTGCGGCATTTTTAAATTCTTGATTTGTTTGCATTTGTTTTTAAATAATGGTTATTCTGCAAAAATAATAGAATTGATGAAAAAGTAGTCGCAAAAAACGAAATTTCTAAAAAATATCAAGCTTCGCCACGAGTGACGCCGGGCCTGTGAGCCAGACATCCGTGAAAAGAACGTCACCGCTTGGTCTGTCTCCGGTCAAAATGTCCCCGGACAAAATGCCTTCGCGAAGTGCTCTCGCGCTACCTGTCGGAGTCAAATCAACTGCAAGTTCGTCATTGAGAGCCATCACTGAATAGTGAACGGAAGATGTCGGGGAATCGACAGATGAAGACTGAACGGATAAAAGCCAGGCAGCGGCTGCAGAAGCCGTGATTCCTGTTCCGCAGGCGCAGGTCTCCGCCTCGACCCCTTTCTCGAAAGTCCTGACTTTCAAAGGATTGCCTTTAACTACAAAATTTACGTTAGCCCCAAGCGGAGCAAATTCCTCGGCGTGACGAAGTTTGCTCCCCTGCGCATCCACATATTCCGAAGTCAAAGGAGTGTCCACAAAATGAACAAAATGACGGGTTCCCGTGTCCACGAACCAGCCGGATGCAGAAGCATCGTTTTTCAAAGAATCATAATGCCGGGCAACGGAAATGTCTATCATCTGGAGCCTGACAGTCAACGTATTCCCTTCCGAGGAAAGCAATTCGGCACGATGTTCTCCATCGGCAGCAACAAAAGACCAGCGGCCGTCCTGTGACGCCGGTTTCAGTCCGAGAAAACTTGCGAAAGCCACGATGCAGCGTCCGCCATTCCCACACATCATCCCACCGGAGCCGTCGGAGTTATAGTAGTCCATCGTAAAGTCCGCCCCGTCACACCCGGTCCCGAGCAACATCACGCCGTCCGCGCCCACGCCATAGTGGCGGTCACATATTTCCGAAATGTACTTCTCAGTCAGACGAATGCTCCCGTCGCGGTTGTCTGCGACAAGGAAATCGTTTCCCGCCCCGTTATATTTATAGAATGTCATCTTCAAAACAGTTTTTTACTATCCCGTCAACTCAATAACGACCCCGCCAATCAATTCTTCGTGGATACGGCCTTAGCGCAACAAGTCCTCAAGTCGGATTGAGCCGGAGGTCTTTTCGTCACGATATTTCACAATCACAGGGCAATAGAGCTGAATCCCGGCGGAGGCCCCCGGACCATGGGTCACGGGTCTTGAACCGGCCACAACCACAGCGCCCTCCGGAATCACAATCTGCCCGGCGTCGTTCCGACGGATCCACTCGCCGTTTGTAGCATCATAAACCGAAGTGGAAGAATTGATGATGACGCCGGTGCCTACCACCGCACGCGACTTCACGATCGTTCCCTCGTAGATGCCGCAGTTTCCGCCGATAAACACGTCGTCCTCGATGATGACGGGCAGCGCCCCGACAGGCTCCAGCACACCACCGAGTTGGGAGGCAGCCGAAAGATGCACCCGTTTTCCCACCTGGGCACACGAACCGACAAGCGCATGAGAGTCTATCATCGTCCCCTCATCCACATAAGCCCCGATGTTGACATAAGCAGGAGGCATTACGACAACGCCTTTTGCAAGAAAAGCTCCCCTGCGAACACTGCTTCCCCCCGGAACCAGCCGCACGCCACACTCAGGAGTAAACTTTCGGGCAGGGACCGTATCCTTATCCACAAAATCCCCCATCTGCATAAGTTCCCCCACACGAAATCCCCCGAGAATATTCTCCTTCACTTCAACATTCACGACCCATTCGCCCGAAATCTTCTCCGCCACACGAATCTCCCCCCTTTCGAGGCCGTCGCAAAAATCTGAAAACTCCTGTTTTGTCATATTTATCTATGTTATAATATATTATCCCTCTGCCAATCCCATAACAGCAGAAGTAAACCTGCCCCGACGCAATCAGCCCAATTCCGCTACAAGTTTTTTCATCAATGCAACTGTAGACTCCTGAGCCGGAAAGAGAGGTGAACGCAATTCATTGACAATCAGTCCCATTTGAGCAAGAGCAGCTTTCACCGGGATTGGATTGCTCTCCACAAAACAAGCGTCAAAGAACGGGCGCAGTCTGAAATACAGCCTTTTGGCTGCCAGAAGGTCAATCTCTCCGGACTTAAGTTCATCGCCACAAACCTCCGGAGCACCGAGAGCCTCAACAAAATTCACCATCATCTCCGGGAATGCGTTGGAAGCCACACTGATGACACCCTTGGCGCCGGCTGTCATAAGCGCCATCGTAAGGTCGTCGTCCCCGCTCAGCACAGAGAAATCCTCCGGAGCTCCGGCAAGAATATCCATCACTTGAGAAAAACGCCCGGAAGCCTCCTTAACCGCCACAATGTTAGGGATTTCGTAGGCAAGTTTGAGACAGGTCTCCGCCTCCATATTCGCCCCAGTCCTGCCTGGCACATTGTAAATCACTATAGGTTTGTCAGTTGACTCGGCAACAGCCTTGAAATACTCATATTGGCCTCGCTGGGTCGGCTTGTTGTAGAACGGCACCACGATAAGAAACGCATCTGCTCCGTGAGGAGAGAAAAACTCAATGTTCTTCACAGTCAGATGAAGGGAATTTGTGCCCGCCCCGACAAGCAGAGGGGTTTTCTTCCCGCCTTCAAGTTCATGAGCCTCAACTATTTCACGACAGCGTACAAGAAGTTGGAGTTTCTCATCATTGCCAAGACAAGGCGCCTCGCCGGTAGTTCCGAGCGGCACCAGAAAATGCATCCCCGACTCAAGCTGTCTGAGCACAAGTTTCTCGAATGCGCAGAAATCGACTTCTCCGTCCCTGAACGGAGTGACCATCGCGGTTCCGCAACCGGTAAAGAGCATTTTTTCTTTCATAATCACAAAATATTTTCAGTGAACAACCGGACCATGGCAAAAGCAGGTCCATAAAAATCCGGCATTCAAGCAGTTAGCAAGTCTTGGAACTTGTGGACACCGGACAAAGTTTCCGTAAGCGTCGCAGCATAGACCGCGCCTTGGGCGAAACCGGCACGAGAGAACGCTTCATGAGTGATGGTTATCCGATCATTTACGCCTTCGAATCCCACGGTGTGGATTCCGGGAATTTCGCCGCAACGGACCGACTGGATATCAACACTTCCACCCATTCCCGCATCCACGATTTCAGCTATGGATTTCGCCGTTCCGCTCGGAGCATCGAGTTTGTGAATATGATGTTTCTCGACGATATACGGCATATACCCGCCCACAGCACCCAGTTTCCTGGAGAGGAGGTCAACCGCGGCATAGAGAACATTCACGCCGATAGAAAAATTCGAGGCATAAATCATTGTGGTTCCGCACTTTCTGAAGCATTCTACCACCTCGCTCTCAATGTCGCTCCATCCGGTCGTGCCCACAACCGCGGCCTTGAAGTTCGCCGCGATAAAACGATAGTTTTCCCGGAATGCCTCCGGCGTGGTGAAATCGATGCACACGCATTCCGACGCTGTTTCCTTCGGCACGGAACAGATGTCATCAGTAGCAAGGACAAGCTCTATACCTTTGGCTTTCAGCTCATTCTCGACAATATGCCCCATCTTTCCGTATCCGCTGATTATAACCTTAACCATAAACTTAGCCATAACTATTCAAACAAATATTTATGTACCTCACGGACGATGCGTTCCAGCCTGTCCGCAGCTACGATATAACTTATATTACTGTCGTTCAACATCTTCCCAAAGTTCTTCCGAAGTTGGGGCACGGCATCCTCAAGTTCCGGGACAAGAGACAGAAGTCCACGGCCGATGACGGTAAGCTGGCTGTAGCCTGTCTTGAGAAGAATGTCGGTCTTCCCGGCAACAAGCCTGATGAAACCGCCGATGTTGTGCGAGAAGTCGACAGTCACCATCATCTGCCGCCCCGCAGAAGTCACCATATCAGGCTCAATCCGCGACTCCTCCAGACACCACATAAAATCCCCCTCTGCCTTCGGACTGAAGCGCACGAGATAGACATTCCTTTTGAAGGCAATCCCGCGCGGTCCATCCGGGGCTTCTTCCGGAACCACGGCAGTTCCCTCGCATGAGGGGTTGGAAGAATTCAGCACCAGGACAGGTATGTTGCGTGCCACAGCAGGAGCTATAGTCTTGGGATGCAGCACCTTGGCACCAAACTGTGCCATCTGGGCAGCTTCCTCGTATGAAATGCGCGGTATGCGGCATGTTTCGGGGCAGACGCGCGGATCTGTTGTGCGCATTCCGTCAACGTCGGTCCAGATTTCGACTCTGGAGGCATCCAGCGCCGAGGCGATTATCGATGCCGACCAGTCAGAGCCTCCTCTGCCAAGCACTGTGCCGGCTCCCTGTCTGTTGGCTGCTATAAATCCCTGGGTGATGACCACCTCATTAGACCGACCGTCAGCAGCTTTCCCGTCGCTTATGAAAGCCGTCCCACGGGCAAAGGCCTCGCCTACAACTTCCGGCACCCTCTCATTTATGATGTCGAACTGCGGCTCACCGCACATATATTCCGAATCCGTCACAATCATCGTCCTTGCGTCGACAAATCCGGTGCGTATCCCGCGGGAATTGAGCGCAAGACAGATAATAGTGGAAGAAAGCAACTCGCCGTGGGAGATTATGACAGCCCGGATTCTGTCAGGAACGTCACCGAGTGCTGTCACACTGCTCACGACCGCGGCAAGCGTGTCACAAATTTCGTTCACCTTGGACGAAGCCCTGTCACAACCCTCCGGATCGGCAGAAAACAACGAGCACACGAGCTTCAGATGTCTTGAACGCAGCTCATACATCCGCGCCTCAAGCCCCTCTGCGTCATCGCAGGAAGCGGCATCGGCAATCGCATAGAGCAGATCAGTCACCTTCGAAAGCGCCGACACGCACACCACAGGATGCTCAGGCAGCCGCGACGCGATTATTTCCATCGTGCGCGAAACGGCATCAAAAGTCCCGACGGACGTGCCTCCGAATTTCAAAACAACCGCCATATCCTATCGTCCCGCCACTTTTTCAAACATTCTAACATATTGGTCTGTAGCCTTTTCGAGCTCGCTCACCAGAACATGCTCGTCCATTGTGTGAGCGACGAGTATCGAGCCGGGGCCGCAAAGACAGCGGTGCTCAAACCCCTCCAGCTGCGGAGCATCGCTTCCGAATGCCGCAACAGTTGTCTCAAATCCGTCAAGAACAGTGTAGTTCATCGGAGTGTCGCCGCCAAAAGCCTTGACGCTCACGCCATCCCGTTCTCCAAAACGAGACATCACCCGACAGACTTCCGCATCCGAGGCGAAAGTAGTTCGGAAATATATTCTGAAACTCAGGTTCGGACTCAGGATATTCTGCGGATTGACGCTCGAAAGTTTGCCAATGTTCCATGTGGTCGCGCCAAGAAGGGTGTCCTTAGGAAACTCCACGCCGCGCAATTCATTGACAAAGTCCACGAACATATCAACGGCAGAGATGCCATATTCCGGATAGCCAGAATGGCAGCCCTTCCCTGTCAACGTCACCTCGAAAGACTTGGTTCCCTTGCAGGCGGACACCATCTTGTTGCCGGTCGGCTCGCCTACAATCACATATTCCGCTTTCAGCCCCGTCTTCCGGAACGACTTCGCTCCGAACGAGCCGGATTCCTCGCCGGCAAGCAGCAGCAGTCCGAATCCCGTGCGGCCTCGTTTCTCCAACTCAAGACAGGCATTGTACATCGAGATAATCTGCCCCTTGGCATCACACGCACCGCGGCTCTTCACAATGAGCCCGTCCTCCGAATCGACGTCCACAACTGGTGGGAAATAAGGAGGAACGGTGTCGAGGTGGGTGCAGAAAACGATTTTCGGCGTCCCCCAAGAAAAGAGCAGATTCTCGGTCCCGTCCCCGTCCGGATTGTCATCGCTCACCCCCACAGGAAATCTGTCAACCCGGTTCTTCCCTGTGAGAAACCGGTCTGCCAAAAAATTCGACAGCCCCCTCTCCCTCGAAGAAGACGAGTCCATCGACAGCATTTCTATAAATAAATCAAGGTTATTCATATCAAGTTTCGTAAGTATTCTAACGTCTCGCGCATAAATTACACTATTGTACAAGAATGCGAAGTTAGTAAAATTTGAGAAATGACGACGCGAAATAGGCTCCGGCAGAATAAAAAATTGTTGATATAAACAATTTTGTTGAATGAGCAAAAACACACGGAGATATAAAAACATAAATGCTTTGCGTCGGAATTTATAAATTCATAATTTTGCACGCTGCACATCCGGTGTCTCGGGAGTGTGAGCATGCAAAATTATAAATTTAAACTTTTATGAAAAGACATCTGTTGCCGGCGCTGTTTACCGCACTTATGATGCTGTGCGGCACTTCTATCGGAGCAAACGCCGCTGATCGTGACGAGGACTTCGGATTTGGAATGAGGGCAAACCTCCTGAGGTGGGCGACACTCACCCCCGACGTCGGATTGGAATGGAACCTCCCGAAAGGCTGGAGCGTGCTCGTTGACGCGAGTTGGACATCCCTAAAATGGAAACACGGAGAAAGGAGATACGCCATCGCGGAACTGAGTCCTGAAGTGCGGAAATATTTCGGAAAGAACGAGCGCTGGTACGCCGGAGCAATGTTCCAGGCCGGGCTATTCAACCACAAGTTCAAGGGCGACGGGAAGCAGGGCGAGTTCAAAAGCGGCTCGCTCACCGGTGGCTACAGACTTCCGCTGAACAAGTCACTCTCGCTCGACTTCACTCTTGGAGTCGGCTACATCTGGGGCGAATACGAGGCCTACAGCATATCCGATGGCAACCTCATACGCAACGACAAACTCACCGGCAACCAGTGGGGGCTGACCCGTTTCGGGGTGCGCCTTGTGTGGAACATATTTTAGAAAATGGATGGTACGAAAAACCGTCCTGAATCAAACATAAGCAACATGAAAAAATATATATCACTCCTGCCCGCAGCGGCATTTCTGTGCATCGCGGTATCCTGTGTGCTCGACCCGATTTATGATTTTCCCCATCCGGGTGCGGTGCCTGCGCAAATCAGTGCCGAAATCGTCGGAACAAAAGCAGTTGAGACCCTATGGAACAAGGACAGAATCGGAGTCATCGTGACGGAATCGCCGTCAAGTGATCTGACAGAGAGGTATAGAAATGTCGGATATGTCACCGCGAGCACTGGGACGGCAGCTGAATTTACGGCGGCGGTAAACCGCGGGGGAATATATTTCCGGAATGATGAGACTGTCAAGTTCTCGGCCTATGCCCCTTATTGCGAGGGAGATGCGACGCTCTATCCGGGAAACGACGGAGAGATTGCAGTCTCGACCCTCACCCAGCCCGACGCGGCAACGGCTGAAAAACTCGACTATCTGTTTGCAACGGAAGCTACAGCCTCCAAGGCCGCCCCGGCGGTAAAGTTCGCATTTTCTCACATCATATCGCGCATCATCCTGAATATCAAGGTCTCCACGGCCGACGGATTTGATACTGCGGACATCGACAAGGGAGTATTCGAACTGAACGGGCTCGTCCATGAGGGCACGGTGAACGTGCTCACGGGAAAGACCGTAGCATCCGGACAGGCATCGTTCGCATGGAGTCTCGGTGCCAACGCGCAGAAGAGCGCACCGGTAGCCGGGAAGCACAGATATGTCGCAGTCGTCCTCCCGCAGTCCGTGCCTAACGGGCTGATATTAAAGGCTGTAATCGACGGCCTGACATTCTCCATCGGCGGCGTGCTCGCCGGGGAATTGGAGGCAGGCAAGTCCTACACCTACGACGCGACCTTAAAGAGAACCGGGCTTGAGTTCACAGGCTCGACAATCCTTCCGTGGGAACCGGTTGACGGAGGCAACGGTGATGCGACCATGGAACCGTAGCTTCGAATGCGCACCGACCTGGCGAAAAAACAAACCGGCATGACGACACATTCGAAAGATTGACTTCACAAACGACAACTTCAGACAATGAGAGTAAACTTATCCATATCACTCGCCCTCACGGCCATGCTTCTGCCGCTCTCCTGCTCGAAAACCGATGTTCAGGAGGGGGCGGGATCTCTTCCCGGAAACCGAGTTCTCGAACTGACGGTCGGAAGTGGTCCTGCGACGAAGGCATCGGCCGGAAAGACGGCATGGATTCCGGGGAGGGACAAGATTCTTGTCTCCTTTGCCCAGCCGACTGAAAGCGGCATCGCAATAAGCGAAGGGTTTTACAATGTCAAGAACAGCGATGGCGGCACCGAACCAGACGGCAAGCCCATTCTCTGGCAGAACACCAACCCGGCAGCGATTCACGCATGGTACTGGCCGTCAGGCGATTTCTCGGCAAAGATTGACATCTCCGACCAGAGCACTCCGGAGAAAGTCAGGGCCGTTGATGCGCTCTCGGCATCCGTTTCAGACGTGAAGTTCGGCACGAAGCCAAATCTCAGCTTCGGCCACGCCCTTGCGAAAATCAGGATTCTGTGGAGGGACGAGTCCATTCTGTGGTCAAACTGGAGAAACCCCGAAGTACTTGCGTCCAATGCAAGATTCTTTTCCAACAGCATGGAAGTGAGCCTTGAAAAAGAAAGCACCGGACTTTATGCCCTGAAGGCGGGCGGTGACGCAGGGTGGATTGTCCCCTACGAGACCGAACAAATGACATGGGAATGCCTGATTCCGGCACAGACGATAAGCGGAACGGCCATAAAACTTACGCTTCAAAAAGGCGACGAGACCCCATACGAGAGTGCGGTCCTCATCGAAGAGACAACTTTCGAGGCTGGCAAGACCTACTCTTACACGCTCGTTAGCGACCCTTTGAACTCGAAAGTGGAAGTCGCCGTCTCAAACATTCACGACTGGAGTTCAGAAGAAAACGGAGGAAATCTCACTCTAAGAAAGCCTGTCAGGCTTGAAACCGCGCCGACCAAGGATGGAGTCATCCGGATAGAGACTGACGCGGACATTACCGGAGAAACGGAGAACACGGTTGAAATCGCCGACGGATGCAAGGTTGATTTATGGGGTGTCAAGATACACGGAGGAATCATAACGGAAGGAAATGTCACGCTCAATGTCCATGGATACGATAACCTCGTCGAGACATCTGAAAACGGGATGCCGGGAATATGGCCAAAAAGCGGAGGTACTCTGACAATAAAGGGCACAGAGGAATTTCGGCAGCAATGGTCATCCCAAATAGAAGTTTACAGCAAGAAGGACGCGGCCGCAATCGGCGGAGGGACGAATCGGCCTGCCGGAAATATAATAATAACAGGGTGGCTTTCAGTCAATATAGTAGCAGGATGGCTTCCGTCCGATGGAGAACAATATACCTCAGACAGCCGAGGGGCAGGAATCGGAGGCGGATATGACAATGCGCCGTGCGGAGACATAACGATTTCAGACGGGGTAAGGGGAGCAGCCGTGTGTATGGGAGACGGAGCGGGAATCGGAGGCGGAGCCAAGAACAGCGGATGCGGAAACATATCCATACTTGCCGCGAGAATGGATGTATATCAATATGACGAGGGATACGGAGCGGCCATTGGCGGCGGATACGACAACAGCCCATGCGGGGATATATCCATTGCGAAAGGCAATGTTGACAGTACAACCAACATCGACATTAACAACGCAGACCGCGAAAACGTGCACCGCAATACAAAAGGCTCCGGAATCGGAGGTGGTGTCAAGAACAGCGGATGCGGGACAATCGATTTATCCTACGGGTACATGATTGTCTTTGGTCCGCAGGAAGGCTCCGGAATAGGAGATGGGGTTGACAATTCTTCTTGCCGGGGAATATTCATCAGAACCGGAATACAGACCGGAATACGAAGCATTGAAGTATATACGTCAGAAGGCACAAGTTCCACGTCGGGAACGCTCACTTTTGACGGAGACTACACGATTAAAGAGCCCTATAATGAATATTGGCATTACTGGGCAGTATATGGAAAATAATCATTCATCGGCATGAAGGCATCAGAGATAACAAAATACACGGCTGCGGCGGCTCTTGCCATCCTGCTCGGCTCCTGCTCGAAAGTGGAAGATTCAGCCCCGGGCGCGAAACTGATTCCCATTGAGCTGAAGGTCTCGATGGAACCGGCCACGCGGAGCCTCCACACAAAAAGGAGCTGGAATCCAGGCAAAGATCACATTCTCGTCTCGACATATCAGACAAACTACGGAGACTTCAGCTTCGGGGAATACTTAGTCACGGACACCGACGGCAACACGAAGGCCATTCAGCCGGCGGTCCGGAAAACCGAAGAATACTTTAGGGGACCGACTCATACACGTATCTACGCCTTTTACTGGCCAGCAGGGTCAAGAGACAGGAAAATCAACCTGCAGGATCAGAGCACGCCGGAACTGCTTGAGGCCGCAGACATTCTTGAGTCGCGCTATAGCCCGGATGGCGGCGTTCCGACCGAAGGCGTCGTGACCGTGTCCTTCTTTCATGCATTGGCAAGAATACGCCTCATTCTGGACAAGGCGACGATAAACGCCTCAGAGGTGACAGAAGTATTGATTGCGTCAAATACGGAAGCGTCAATAGGCACACGTTGGCCAGGCGGAGGACCCATCCTGACACTTGCGTATGCGAATCCGGGGTGGATTTCGATGTGCCGGGACACTGACGAGCCCAATGTGTTCGAGGCTCTCGTTGCACCGGGTTATAGGCCGGGCGGAGAACAGATTAAGGTCAGATTCCGGGCTCAGGAATCAGAAGAGATTTCGGAATTTCCCGTATTGTTCGACGACGCCGCAAACTGGGCGGGCGACACAACTTATGAATACACGATAAGCAGGTAATTTTCTAACGCTGACTAAGGACAATGAGAACTTGGATAACACGAATATATGTCGCTGCCCTCTGTCTCGCGGCATCGGCCGTCTCCTGCACTAAGGACACTGGCAGAAACCGCTCCGAGGAGGGCGGCAGACCGATGAGTTTCACGGCGGGAAAACTCCGGACGGCGACTGGAAGTGCAGTCAGCGGAGGCTGGGACGGCATCTCGTCCGTTGCTGTCAAGGTCGGGGACGAGGTACGGGAGTACAATGTAACTGTCAACGGAGGCACTGTGATTCTCAGCTGCGACAGGCCGTTTTTCTGGAAGAACCTTGAGACTGAGGTTGAAGCATGGTGGCCGATTAACACAGCGGACATCCAGCACAAACCCGACGTACTTGTCTTGGCCGACCAGAGTTCTGAAGAGGATCTGAACGAGAGCGACTTCATCGAGGCTTCAGGCACGGTTTCGTTCGAAACCCCAAGGCTCGATTTCCGGCATCGCACGGCAAAGGTGACGGTGACGCTCATCCCGGGCGAGGACATCACGGAGGAAGACATCACCGGTGTGGAACTTTCCCTTCTCACCTGCTCTGAAGGCGTTGAGGGCGGCTCGACTTCCTGCAAGGCATTTCACACTGCATCCGGAGCCTTCACCGCGCTTCTTCCCTCACAGACCATTCCGGCAGGGTCGGCATTCGTGACCGCAAAGGTCGGAGACTTGAAATATGTCTTCAGGCCATCCTCCCCCGTCACGCTTGAAGCGGGCAAGGAATACAGCTACAGGCTCACAGTGAAGAAAGCCGGGCTTGAACCTGTCGCCGCTCCCGACATCACAGACTGGGAAGAGGACGAGATTGGCCACGGAGGCGGCGCAGTTCCGATTCTTGCCCTTTTCGCGACCACGGGTAACGGAATTATTGAAACAATACTATAACACTCTAGCCAAATGAATAGATATTATTGGACCATTCTGGCGAGCCTATCTTTGGTGGCCGCATCCTGTGGCAAAACTGAACCGGAAAGCGCCACAACTCTTCCCGAGGGCAAATATCCGCTGAAGCTAACTGCAGAAATGACGCAGCCGCTGACACGCTCCGGAGGCAAGGACGCATGGACGGGAGGTGAGGAAATAGGCGTGAGCATGGACGGGCTGCTCTCCCCCAGGAAATTCGTGATTGAGCCGGGCGGCAGCGCAAAGCCTATCGATGCGGCAAACACAATCTGGTGGAAGAACGCCGATGAGGCACGCGTCACGGCATGGTATCCTGACATCGTCAATCCTGCCCTTGACATCTCCGACCAGAGCGGCGGATATGCAGATTTCGACCTCGTGTGGGCGACAGCTGTTGGACGCTATGACCGGGATATAGTCCTTCAGTTCACACACAGGATGGCGAAAGTCGAGTTCTCGCTCGCGGCCGGCGACGGAATCACCGAGGAGGAACTGGCGAGCGCTTCGGTCAAGGTACTCGGCGACGACGAGGCCTATTTCAGTATCGGAATGGTGGGAGCGGCGGACAAGTCGGACGGCGAGATAGCCCCCTACTACGACTCAGCGACGAAGAAGTTCGAGGCCGTGGTCGTGCCGCAGGACATGACGGGCAAGCCGCTCATCCGGATAGGGCTCGGCGGGAAGACCTTCGCCTACACCCCGCCCACCGAGACTGCCGGGAAACTTGAGCCGGGGACTTGCCACAGCTACTCCATCACGATGAAGGCCAACGGGCTTGAGGTGGAGACACCGTGGGGATACGACTGGTCCGATGGCGGCGAGGAGAACGTCACCCCCAAACAAGTGCAACTTTTCAAGGCAGATGAGCTTAAGATAGGCGACTACTTCTATTCCGACGGGACTTGGAGCGACGGTGGTCTGCGCAAACGCTATGAAGACGGCAGTATGGGGATAGCTGATCCCAAGCCCGCCCCCGTGCTGACTAACCCTACAACCGGTGCAAGCAGGGCAGTCGTCGGCATCGTGTTCCAGACGGACCCGAGCCGCATCGGCGCAAAAGAGAAAAAGAAACTGGGCGCTGTGCATGGGCTGGTGATGAGCGTTAAGAATGCCGCGACAAAACAAGGCTGGGGTCCTAACGAGGATGAAGGGCTGAAGAAATGCAAAACGAAAGCCGACAGTTACAATGACATAAGCGGCTATGGAAACTGCGAACGAATCCGTTCCAATCGCGGCAACTTCGACAACTATCCTGCATTCAAGGCCGCCGACGATTATAACAAGGTCTGCCCTGTTCCCGCGACCACGACCGGTTGGTATCTTCCTGCCTCAGGTCAGTGGTGGGACATCCTCCAGAATCTGGGTGGTTGTCCGGATTTTGCAAAGCAGGATGAGCAAACCTCGTCGGAAAACGGCTCTTGCGATTGGTATGGTCAAGGCAATATGCTCGCTGCTTTGAACGCTTGGATGGTGCATATTGCCGATGGAAACAAGGATACATTTCGTGATGCTGACTGTTTTTGGTCATCTTCGGAGGGCACGGGCTACTTTCCCGCACAGGAATGGACCCTGTACTTCAGTACCGGCATGCCTGAAGGCCGCGTGAGCTGCTTCCGTATCAGGAAGGACCTCGGTAACAATGTGCGTCCCGTCCTTGCTTTCTAATTAATCTATTTTCCATTAAGAATATGAATATGAAGATACAAAGCATATTACCTCTCCTGCAAGCCACGTTGCTCCTGCTGCTTGCATCCTGCACGCGAGAAGAACTCCCTGGCGCGCAGGACAACAAGACGCAACAAATCGCCATTTCTGTGACCGACGGGGGCTATTCCTCAGCTGACGCTCCAGTCACCCGCACGCTGGAAAAGGGCTACGCCACCGAGTTCACGGACGGCGACGCCTGCGGGCTCTATGTGGTGCGCGGTGCCAAAACGATCTATTCAAATGTGAAACTTATTGCGGAGCGGGATGCCGCCACAGGAAAACTTGTCTGGAAGGCTGCGGACGGGACAGTTCTCGCAGGAATGCCGAACGACCAATGTTATCTCTACTATCCCTACCGGCCCGACATGGACGGCAAGACCGCCGATGTTCCGCAGGACGCAATCAACCAGCGCGACCTGTTTTTCTTCCAGCCGCTCATCAGTTCATGGCAGCCGAATGAAGACCAGAGCACCAGAGAAGCCTACACCGCTTCCGACCTTATGACCTGCCACAGCACAGCCTCCCCGGGTCTGACGGTCAACACGCTTGATGTTGCATTTTTCATGAGTCACCGAATGTCACTTGCCATCATTGACCTTCCGAAAACGGTCTATGAATTCACTGACGCGAGAGTTCCGGACTACACCGTCATCACCCCGACGACCTTCACCGGCTCCGCAAAGCCGCTTCGCACGGGAGACCATTTCCGCTACATAGTGAACCCGCAGGCGAGCGCGGCTCCGACCATTTCCGGGAGCTTCGACGGAGGTAGCCTAGAGTTTACAATCACTCCTTCCGAACTTTACAAAGGCTACTTCAAGAGGTTCAAGGTGAACGGAGCCCCGGAGACGAAAAGAAACTACACGATTCAGCGCGGCGACTTCCTTCTAACTGACGGCAACCTGCTGCCACGGGACGCGACTCTCACCGCCGAACAGAAGGCGAAAGTCGCGGCAATAGTCTTCTGGACACCCGCAGAGACCGAGACTGAGGGCAGGATTACCCCGGCAAGGCTTTCCGATGACAAAATCAGGTCAAAGGATTTTCCGCACTGCACACACGGGCTTGCAATATCCACTAAAAGACCGGTTCCAGCGCCTTGGCAAAACGACCACGACAACTGGACTGCCGACGATTTTGTGCTGAATTTCCAGAACAGCGACAATTTCTCAAGAGCCGACAAATCCGACTTCCGCCCCATCGCACCGCTCAACAAGGCCGAAGACGACCTTAACAGAGTGCTCGGCTACCAGAATACCCAAATACTGCTGGCATACAACGACTGGCACCGTGCAAGCGGCAAGGGAACGCTCGTCGGGATTGCCGACAAGCTCATGGAATTTGCGGCCGCCAACCCTGCACCGGAGGGGAGCACGGGATGGTACATTCCATCGGCTAAAGAACTCTATATGTTCGTGAACAAGGATCTCGACAACATCTACAAACTCAAAAACGGGTTTGAAACCTCAGACATTCTCAACAGTTCATATTCAACTCTCGGAATATACCCGCCGCTTGAATTTTTTCGATATCTTTGGTCCTCCACAGAAACCAAATTTAAATATTCGGATGTATTCGATGAAGCCTATCATCTGGACTACATTGGATATATAACCAATAGTGTCAAGCGAGTAGGGAGCAATGGAAAAGGAGTAGTGTTCGTATGCGCATTCTGATGCCCCTCTCCGCGCCGTGAAACATATTCTGCGGCAATGCCCGGCTTCCCATACCCATTTCATATTGCGTAAGTTCTGTAATTTGTGTAAATTCGCGGTCTTGTATTATGAGGATATGGAAAGGGATTCCCCGTTTCATACATAAACTTGAATAAAACAGATTACAGAATATGGCAAAGGTTATTTTGACAGGCGACCGTCCTACCGGCAGACTTCACATCGGGCACTATGTAGGTTCTCTCCGCAGAAGGGTGGAACTCCAGAACAAAGGAGGATATGACGATATGTTCGTGTTCATCGCTGACGCGCAGGCACTCACGGACAATGCCGACAATCCGGAGAAGGTGCGCCAGAACATCATTGAGGTGGCTCTGGACTATCTTTCAGTAGGTCTCGACCCGTCAAAAGTGACCATTTTCATACAATCTCTCATCCCCGAGCTCTGCGAGCTGACGTTCTACTATATGAATCTTGTCACCATCGCCCGCCTCCAGCGCAACCCTACGGTGAAGAGCGAAATCGAGATGCGCAAGTTCGAGGGCGAGAGCATCCCTGCCGGATTCTTTACCTACCCGGTTAGCCAAACGGCGGACATCACGGCTTTCAAGGCCACGATTATCCCGGCCGGAGAAGACCAGGAGCCGATGATTGAGCAGGCCCGCGAGATTGTCCGCAAGTTCAACGGCACCTACAACTGCGACGTGCTGGTGGAGCCGGAAATCATGCTTCCCGACAACGCGGTATGCTGCCGCCTCCCGGGCACCGACGGTCGCGCCAAGATGAGCAAGTCTCTGGGCAACTGCATCTATCTTTCCGATTCTGCAGAAGAGGTTTGGAAGAAAGTGAAGGGAATGTACACCGACCCGACACACCTCAAGGTCACAGACCCGGGCAAGGTGGAAGGCAACACTGTCTTCACCTACCTCGACGCCTTCTGCCGCCCGGAGCATTTCGGCCGCTACCTTCCTGAATATGAGAATCTCGACGCGCTCAAGGACCACTACCGCCACGGAGGTCTGGGCGATATGAAGGTCAAGAAGTTCCTCGGCGCAGTCCTCGAAGAGGAACTCGCCCCTATCCGTGCCCGCCGCGCCGAACTTGAAAAGGACATCCCGGCAATCTACGAGATTCTCCGCCAGGGCACCGAAAAGGCCCGCGCAGTGGCAGCACAGACTCTCCACGAGGTGCGCGAAGCGATGAGAATCAATTACTTTGATGACCCGACGCTCATTGCCGAGCAGGCTCGTCGCTTTGCGGAAAAAGCCGAATAGTCTCAAATCATCTTCAACCCATCAGCAAACATCCATTTTTGTCCAAATCCCATCAAAAAACCGAGATTTGGACAAAAATCAACCAAATTTCGTCCAAATCCTATAAAAATTTCGAGATTTGGACAAAATTCGACTTTTTGTAATATATTTTATACAATACCACCACAATCAACGACCCATTTCCATACGGGAATAACTTCAATGCGCAGCCCATCGCGTTCGATGATGTCCTCATCCTCGTAGGTTATTATCATAGCCTTGTTCAGATGATGAAGTGAATTCAGCGCGGCCAGAGCTTTGACTTCGCGTTCAATGGTAATGTCATCGCCCAGCCGATAGCAGGATTGAACGGCAAGATTTTCCTCCGGGACATAAAAATCGACCTCAACATTCCTGTTGTAATAGAAAAGCCCGTCACCGTATTTCTTGAACAGAGTCAGGGCACAGAGATTCTCCAGCAACGCAGTTTCAGGATTGTTCAGAAATAGATGAAGAAGTCCGTTATCAACGAAATAGTGCTTCTTGACGGTCTCCCTTTCGACGAGCTTCGATGCATAATTATCCACAGAAAACAACAGGCAAGACTCCTGAAGATAACGTACATACTCCATAACGGACGATACGCTACTCGAAACACCTGTCGATTTCACAAGATTGCACAGACGGTTCAGCGAGCACGGTTGCATGACACTTTCTGCCAGACGTCGCACGCACAGACGCAAAGCATCGTCGTTCTTTATCTTATGTCTAACGACCAAATCATTAAGAAATATACGATTATATAAACCGTTCAGCCAAACACGTTTCTCACGAAAATTCACCAATTCAGGAAATCCGCCCCACTCGAAATATGTTCGGAACAGACGCTGTAGATTGTCCGCCTTTCGTCCATATTGCCATCCCGAGGTAAGCTTCTCACCTGAAGCACTCAAAAACTCGCAAAAAGAGTACGGGAACACCTTCACATCAAGATAGCGCCCACCAAGAACCGTCTCTACATCACGTCCCAGCATCTTCGCATTGCTGCCGGTCACATAGACCCGATACTTTCTGTTTGCAAGGCGCCGGGCGAAGTTTGCCCATCCATCGACATTCTGGATTTCATCAAAGAAAAAAACGGGACTACCATCATACATACTGTGATATGCCTGAAGAATAAGGTCAAAATCATCGGATGTCATCCCAAGCAAACGTTCATCATCAAAATTTATATACACTATGTCTTCCAGCCGCGTACCCTTTTTCAACATTTGCTGAACACGCTGATAGAGCAAATAGGACTTTCCCGCTTGCCTCACTCCGACAAAAACATAATTTCCAGACTCTTCCAAATCCAAAGGCCGTTCAATCAATGGGATATTGCCTATATATTCCTGATTTTCAGATATGATAACGCGAAAAAGTTCTTTGTCCATATTGTTCGTTTTGTCGCAAATATAGAAAACTTATTCGACAGCACAAAATAAAAATCGCGGATTTTATTCGGTAGTATCGAATAAAATCCGCGATATATTAATAAATGCCGGCAACCTACTCGGCGCGGGATGTTTTTGCCGGAATGGTGAAAGAGTCGGCGGGGAGAGCGGCGGACTGGAGGAAGCCGGTCATTTTGTATTCGTTGACGGTGCCGCTGAACTCGGTGAGTTTCATGTACTGGAGGAGGCCGTCGGACTTGCGGTAGCTCAGTTCGATGCGGGAGTAGCCGCGGACTGCCTTCTTGCGGGCAGTGATTGTGACGTCGGTCGAACGGGCGAAATTCTGAACCTGAATGTCCGCATCGTTTTCGTCGGCAACCTTTTGAGTATCACCTTTCACGCAGTTGAGAAGCGTTGCGCTCATGCCGCGCATCGGGGCATTCTTCGTGGTGTCGAAACGGCGCTCGTGCCCCGCCTGACGGAGATAGACATCCTTGCCGTTTATCACAACGAGATTTGTTGACGGAGAGTCGTAGTGGAGCGAAAGTCTGCCCGGCTCCGCATAATAAATCTTGCCCGCATCCTTCTCTGTAGTGCCGGCCGCTGTCTTGGTGTGGGTGAAACTTGCCTGAAGTCCTTTGACCTGGCCGGAAACTGCCGTCACACATAGGAGCGCGGCAATAAGAGTAAGTATCTTCTTCATATCAAATATCTTATAACAATTCAAATCAATTTTCCCCCGTCAGCCTTCTCCGATAGAACGGAATTTTCAGAATCATGCGGAAGAGGAACGGCTCAATTGAGTAGGAAAGTAGGATTGAGGCGGACATTCCGATGATGGAGCTGATGCCGATGGAACGGATGGCAGGGTGAACAGCGAAGAGCAGCGAGCCGGTCACAACGATGAGAATCATCGCCGAAAGGCCTATCGCCGTCTTGTGATAGTTCAGCATCTCGGTTCCCTTGCCAGAGGCGGCGGTGAGAAGGCCCTGCATCACAAAGATGCTGTAATCCACGCCGATGCCGAAGATGAAGGACGAGATGATGATGTTGATGAGATTGAACTCCAGGCCGAAGATCCACATTATGCCCTGCACGACATACCAGCTGAGAGTCATCGGGAGGAAGGCGATGACGGCTACCGCGATGTTGCGGAAAGACAGGAGAAGGACAATGAAGACGAAAATCATTGAAATCCAGAGGATTGTATTGAAGTCTCCATGGATAATCTCCACCATATTGCCGGTGTAGAAGAACGGATCAACCACAAGCGAGCCGTCCACCTTGTCCACAACCTTGTTTACCGTCATCTTCTCACCCTCAGGCATGAGCGCAGAGGTAAAGATCATGTAGGTGCCGTCCTTGCCGCGCTCTATGAAGTTCGAAGTAATGGACTCGGGAAGAGCGCCGGAGTCATAGAGTGATTCGGGCGCGTAATCCGCCTCGCAAAGGGCAGTGAACGGAGTGAAAAGTTCCGGACTCAAACCCTGTTCCTTGGCTGCCGCAGCAAGGCGCGACTCAGTGATTTGAAGCCTTGTGCGCCCTCCTCCCATAGGTTTTTGCCAATACTCTGCCCACTCATATATGCGTTCCTGCTGCACATCCTCCGGAAGAAGAATGGCACTCATATCGGCGTGACGCTTCACAATCCCCTCCCTGCGCAGAGAATCGAGCGCTGCGGAAAGACGACGGCTGCACTCTATCGCAGAATCGAGAGTGGCGCCGGTTGCCGCATAGTATTGTGAAGACCAGCCTCCGTTGTTTTCCGCATTGTAGATGCTCATCGACTGGCGGACTTTCGGGCTCATATAGTTGATATCCCGCAGATTACTGTCAAATTCCGGAGACGGAAGGAATAGGCAGACAACGGAAATCGCCCCGATAATCGAGAGTATCCAAGGATTGCTGTCGAGAGGAAGAGAATTCACTCTGTCGAAAAACGCAAATGCCTTACGCGACTTGCGGTTACGCTCCGGACGGAAGAACTGAGGGAGGAAAACCAAAGCAAACAAAGTCGTTCCAATCATCGCGAATGAAGCAAAGAGCCCGAAATCGCGCAGGAGTTCGCTACTGGTGAAGAGCAGTCCGGCAAACGCGCCTATCGTGGTGAGACAGCCGAGAAAAACCGGCTTTGATTCGTCGCGGAGCACCTTTTCCGGGTCATCCACATATTTGTAGTGAGTCAGCACATGGAGACAATAGCTCAACGCCACTCCCAGCACAATCGCGCCTATACCCACCGCCATCAGGGACATGCTTCCCTTTATCCAGTACATCATCGCAAGCGCCGCAAGCGTCCCGTAGGCCACCGGAGAAAGCAGCAGAGGAAGCGACGACTTGTTCTTGAAGAAAAGTGAAATCAGAAGAATGATGAGAAGAAGGGATATGCCCACGGTCATCACAAGGTCCGCTTTGATTCGGCGGGAATTGTTCGCACTCATAGCCGGAGAGCCGTGCATAAAGACCTCAACCTCAGGATGACGCGCCTCGAATGCATCAACTTCATTCTCTATCATATCCACGAAATCGGCAGAAGCCTGCGAATCCATATAATCGAAATCCGGAGCCACGAAAGCGAGAACCACATTGCCGTCCTTTGTGAAGAAATGACGGTTCTTGAGTGTCATACCTCCTTTATAACTTGAGAGCGAGTCACCATCATTCTTAAGTTCCGCTCCTTCACCCATCATATCCTTAAGCGCAGCGAGCATTCCGTAGCGCAAACCGGCAGGGTCGTAACTGACGAGCATCTGAAGATTGCCATCTTCATCATTTTCAAGCAGTTGCTCATTTGCTGCCATACGGGCCCGTATGCACCTCCACGTCAGAAGGCTGTCAAAAGCCTCGTAACACTCGGGGGCGACGAAAGTCGGAAACTCCGCAATGGCGTAGTCCATCGCACTCATCATCGTGTCATCGTCAATGCAGCTCAGCACGCTTGCAATGTAGCGTCCACCGTCACGGACAACGAGCGAATCGATGAATTCGTCACAACAGTCGCTGAGAGTCTGAGCATCAAGTTTCGGCTCAGTTCCGACCTTTTCGACAGAAAACCCCTTGGGGGCAATCTGGATAAAGACCTTGTCCTTTACCTTCAAGTTACTGAACACCAGTTCATAAGACGCGGAATTATCTGTCTTAGGAAGGAGCTTTATAATATTCTCCTCATAGTGAAGCCTAAATCCGAAAACTGCAAACACCACGGCCGAACCGAGCATCAGTAGCCACATGAGCCATCGGTGTCCCTTGAAATAACGGTATATAGAAATGAATACCCTCTCCATAAACTATATAAAATTTCACAAAATTGTCGCAGCAGCAACTTCTAAGCACAAAAATCCTGCGAAGTTACAAAATAATTTGCTTAACTTTGCAAAAGTATGTATGTGAATGGCTTCCATAGCGACATTGAAGCCGCTATTGTCTTCGACTGCGAACGATGCCGACACTAACCTTTCGAGTTTATCAATACAAACATAACAACAAAAACAATGAAAAGATTAACCTATCTACTCGCTCTCGGAGCGCTTCTCGTGCTCGGGACCGGTTGCGACAAGGAATCGGCAACCGACAAAGTCAACACCCCAGTTCCTCTTTACGTCAATTCTTGGGTCGTAACTGACAGTAGCAGCGACGGACCTCAAAACTCAGTATTCTGCTTCAATGCCGACAAGACATTTTATGTCGGGTATATCGTTAACGAGGCTATGATTAAAAAAATACAGGACGACATCAAGCCTTCCACCGACGGTGACGCGCCTACAATCGACGGTGATGGAACCGGAACCGGAAAAGAGTCCAGGTTCACCGCAGAGCAGATTGAAATACTCAAGTCCCTAAAAGTGAATGATATCGCCGTTATGATAAAGGGAGTTTATGTCGAGATACCTGGAGAAAAGGATGATGTCTATCTTTCAACGTTCATCCTGCAAAACATTGACGGTGCGGATATGGAAATCGCAGAATACCTCCGCAATGAACTCCACATATTCAACATTTCTGAAAATGAGGCCACGTTTGAAAATAAGGAAGGAGGAATGAAAGAGACTAAAGTACCAAGCCTTGCGGCTTCGGGACTAACGGTGGGAAAGGCTGTTGAATGCAGCTTCCTCTTTATATCTTAATTTTTAAAACACAAACATCCGATAGTATGAAAAAATTGATATACAGCACATTGGCGCTCACATCTCTTATCTTTGCAAGCGCCTGCGACAAGATGAACTCCGAACCGGCTGAGGAGCCGAAACTTTATGTAAACACTTGGGTCGTGAACTTCAACAAGACAGAAGACGCCGCAAAGGACGAGTGGATGGTATTCAGATTGAATGCCGATGGGACGGCAACAGTAGGAGGGGTCCTCACAGATGTTGAGACAGATTTCAAGAAAGGAATCGACATGGAAAAGCTCACGGCTGAACAGAAAGCCTTTGTCGATGGCCTCAAGGATAACGATGTTTATGCGATGGATGGCTGGTATTCGATAAAGATCAATAGCGACGGAAGTCATGTGCTCTGCATTGTGTATGAGAGCTTGTATGAAAACAACGAGATACGGAGAGAGGGTCAGAGTTTCTCTTTCAAGGATGTCTCTAAAGATCATATGCTGCTTTTTGAGGGACTTGACAAGAACGATAAACCAACCTTCTACGATGTCTTCAGCGCCGAAACCTCTACGCTTAAGATTGGAACATTCTACAATGAGAAGTATTTCTTTGATATTCCCAAAAAAGACGCTGATAAAAGCTAATTTACAGCATTCTCATCTAAAAAATCACCACGAAGGAAATGACCTTCGTGGTGATTTTTAATTTCCGTCAGCCGCCCAACGAAGCAAAGCCAAGCGCTTGGGGGGGGTAAAAGGTGTATAAAAGGATGGGATGCAAGGCGGACGGCGAAGATGAATACCGCAGCAACCCCAAGGCGCATAAGCGCCGTGCGAAGCGCACAGAAGCGCAGGCCGGTGGGATAGAGTCCCGCGAAGCACCACTTCCCCTTCGAGGGGACAGGAGGGGTCAATTGGAGGGTGAGGATTTCATCAAGCCGTCCAACGAAGCAGACCGCCTTTTAGACGTCTTTTACTTACGAATTGCAGCTATACCAGGCAGCTCAATCCCTTCCAAATACTCCAGCATAGCGCCGCCACCGGTAGAGACATAGCTTACCTTATTGGCGAAGCCCATCTGAGTCACAGCTGCAACTGAGTCGCCACCGCCGACAAGTGTGAACGCGCCGTTCTCGGTAGCCTTTGCAAGCATCTCGGCAACTTTGTTTGTACCCTTTGCAAATGCAGGAATCTCAAACACACCGACAGGACCGTTCCAAAGAATGGTCTTGGACTTCATAATGACGTTCTCCCAAGTGGCGAGCGTGCTCGGAGCGGCGTCAACACCCTCCCAGCCGTCAGGAATCTCCGTATTGCGGCAAATCTTCGTATGGGCATCCTCGGAGAATGCGTCAGCGATTACAACCTCATCTGAAAGATAGAGCTTCACGCCCTTCTCCTCAGCTTTCTTGAGGATGTTGAGAGCAAGGTCCATCTGGTCGTCCTCGCAGAGAGAATTTCCGATGTGTCCGCCCTGAGCCTTCTTGAATGTGTAAACCATTCCACCGCCGATAATCATATTGTCAACGATGTCGAAGAGGTGCTCGATGATGCCGATTTTCGAAGAAACCTTTGCTCCGCCGATGATTGCGGTCACCGGATGCTCAGGAGTCTTGAGTACGCGGTCGATAGCCTTGATTTCGCCTTCCATCACATAGCCGAACATCTTGTCGTTAGGGAAGTAGTCGGCGATAAGAGCTGTGGATGCGTGTGCACGGTGAGCAGTTCCGAATGCGTCGTTGATGTAGCAGTCAGCGTAAGAAGCGAGTTTCTCGACGAACTTTTTCTGGCTTTCCTTGAGAGCGGCCTTTGCAACCTTCTTCTCCTCGTCGGTTGCATCCTCTGCGAGTCCTCTCGGCTTGCCTTCCTCCTCAGCATAAAAACGGAGGTTTTCGAGAAGGAGAACCTCACCCGGTTTGAGAGCCGCTGCCTGTGCGTCAGCCTTCATGCAGTCGTCGGCGAACTTCACCGGCGTTCCGAGGAGTTCCTCGAGGTGCGGAAGTATGTGCTTGAGAGAGAATTTCTCAGTCACGCCTTTCGGACGGCCAAGGTGTGACATAATGATGAGCGAACCGCCCTTCTCAAGAACTTTCTTGAGTGTAGGGATTGCGGCACGCATACGTGTGTCGTCCGTAATTTCGAACTTATCGTTGAGCGGAACGTTAAAGTCCACGCGCACGATGGCTTTCTTGCCTGCGAAATCGTAAGTTGAAATGTTCTGTTGCATAATTTTTATAATAAAATATCTCTTTTTCGATATATACCCTTCATTACGGGCATGGGCTGCAAAGATAGCAATTTTTATGCTAACTTTGTACAAATTTGATGATATGACAATTGAAAGCCCAAACCCGCTGTGGAAGGACTATCAGCTGATAGACTGCGGGAACTTTGAGAAACTCGAAAGATTCGGGAAAATTGTGATGGCGCGTCCTGAGCCCAAGGCTATTTGGGACAAGTCACTGTCGGAGGAGGAGTGGAACAGGCTCATGCACACACGCTTCGCTCCTGGAGCGGGGTTTGGCAAAGCCGGTAAGGAAGACAGCGGCACATGGAAGCGGGTCAAAAGGATGGACGACCAGTGGTTTATCAACTATGGCGGCTATGGAGCAGAGGGACCGTCGTTCCGTCTGCGTCTTGGACTGACTTCTTTCAAACACGTGGGCGTCTTCCCGGAACAGGCACCAAACTGGGAATATATCTACTCTCACACAAAAGCACTCGTGGAAAAAGCGAAGGCCGAGGGGCGTCCGACACCTAAGGTGCTGAATCTCTTTGCCTACACCGGGGCTGCGTCTCTGGCGGCAAAGGCTGCAGGGGCCGACGTGACTCATCTCGACTCGGTGCGTCAGGTGGTGACTTGGGCGAAGGGGAATATGGAAAACAGCGGCTTGGACAATATCCGTTGGGTGGTGGAGGATGCGCTGAAGTTTGCGCGGCGTGAGGCAAAGAGGGGCAATGTCTATCAAGGGATTATCCTTGACCCTCCGGCATACGGGCATGGACCTGACGGGGAGAAATGGAAGTTGGACGAGTGTCTTAATGATATGCTCAAATGCGTTTCGGCAATTTTGGCTCCGACAGACAGTTTTATGGTGCTGAATCTCTATTCCAACGGCTTCAGTGCAGTGCTCGGAGAAACGGTGGTGCGGCAGAATTTCTGTCTGAAGACGGGATTTAAGGAAATTCAGAGCGGCGAACTTGTGCTGACGGACTCTTATGGGAAGCGGCTTCCGCTGAGCATCGTTGTGAGACTGTCCCGATGACGGGACGGAGCGAAGAAAAGGCGACCTGCTTCGTTGCACATAAATCGGGATTATTTTGAGTATAAAAACATATAACTTTCGTTAAGTAAGTGTTAAAAAATAAGTTGAACTAAATTGTATCAGATTTATGAGATTACTAAATATTGCTGACACAAAACTAAAATAAACATTTATGCCATTCAAAAGATTTTTATTTTCGATCGCCGCAGCGTTTCTTTTCGCGGCAACGCCGTCATTCGCGAAGGACGGAAACTATCAGGTGAGCTCGCCTGACGGGCACATAACCGCATCGGTGACTGTCGGAGAGAACATCAGCTACACGGTGTCCCGCGACGGACAGACACTCATCGCCCCGTCGACGATTTCGATGAACCTTTCAGACGGCATCGTTTTCGGTCAGAACGACAAGGTGCGCAAGACGGTGAGGGCATCATTTGACGAGACATCCCCTACCGTGGCCTACAAGAAGGCGGAGGTCCGCGATAATTACAACCAGATTTTATTGAATTTCAAGGAGTTCTCTCTCATTTTCCGCGCCTACGATGACGGTGTAGCATATCGTTTTGTCAGCAATCTCGACAAGAAGAAGACATACGAGGTCATTTCCGAGCAGGCAGAGTTCAATTTCGGAGAGGACAGACAGGCGTTCATCCCTTATGTGAATTCGGGTGCAAAGACCGTCGAGGGACAGTTCTTCAATTCCTTTGAGAACACCTACACGGTACAGAATCTTTCACAATGGCGAAAAGACAGGCTGGCCTTCCTTCCTCTCGTCGTAGCAGCAGACGACGGAGTAAAAATTCTCATCACGGAAGCAGACCTTACGAACTATCCGGGAATGCATGTAATCGGGACGGAGGGTTCAAACTCGCTGAAGGGAACGTTCGCGCCTTATCCGAAAGTCATCGAGCAGGGCGGTCACAACAAACTTCAGGGAATGGTCAAGGAGCGCGAAAACTTCATTGCGAAGGCCTCAGGAGACGAGGTTTTCCCATGGAGGGTGATTATGGTGAGCACATCTGACTCGCAACTGGCAGTGAACGACATGGTATGGAAACTCTCTCCAAAGCAGGATGTCGGCACGGACTATAGTTGGGTGAAGCCGGGCAAGGTTGCTTGGGACTGGTGGAACGACTGGAACCTCTATGGAGTGGATTTCAAAGCGGGCATCAACAACGAGACCTATAAATATTACATCGACTTCGCTTCGACTCACGGCATCGCCTATGTGATTCTCGATGAGGGCTGGGCTGTGAATCTCCAAGCGGACCTGTTTCAGGTGATTCCGGAAATCGACATACAGGAACTTGTGGATTATGGCAAGGAGCGCGGAGTCGGCATCATTCTTTGGGCGGGCTATTGGGCGTTCAACCGCGATATGGAGAAGGTCTGCAGGCATTATTCAGAAATGGGCGTGAAGGGCTTCAAGGTCGATTTTATGGATAGGGACGACCAGCTGATGGTGAATTTCCACGCCCGCGCCGCAGAAACGGCTGCAAGATATGGCCTTATGCTCGATTTCCACGGCACCTACAAGCCGACCGGACTGAGCCGCCGCTGGCCTAATGTCGTGAATTACGAGGGTGTGCACGGTCTGGAACAGATGAAATGGAGGCCGAAGGAGTGTGATCAGGTGACCTACGACGTGACGGTTCCGTTCATCCGTATGGCCGCCGGCCCTATGGACTACACTCAGGGGGCGATGCGCAATGCAAGCAAGAGCAATTACCGCCCTGTCTATAACGAGCCGATGAGTCAGGGCACCCGTTGCCGCCAACTCGCGGAATATGTGGTTTTCGATTCCCCACTGAATATGCTCTGCGACTCCCCGTCCAACTACATTGCAGAAGCTGAGTGCACAGAGTTTATTGCCGCCTGCCCGGAGACTTGGGATGAGAGTCTGGGAGTGAACGGGGAAATCGGCAAGTACATCACCATTGCCCGCCGCAGCGGAGACGCCTGGTATGTCGGTGCCCTCACGAACTGGGACGAGCGGGATATTACCCTCGATTTGAGTTTCCTCGGCGAAGGCGAATGGTCTCTTGACATCTTCCAGGACGGCCCGAACGCCGAAAAGGCAGCCCGTGACTACGTTCACACCACCGCCACCGTTCCTGCCGGCCACAAAATCACCGCTCACCTCGCCCCTGGCGGCGGCTGGGCAGCGAAGATTACCCACAAGTAAAAGAGAGAAGTAGATTTAGAATGCCTGAGGGGTGCTGACCCAAAAGTCCCGTAGGGACCGCGCCGGGGGCGCGAGATTCCCCTAATAGGGGTCGCAGACGTTAGTCTGCGGGGGTTAGGAAGAAAAAGGCGCTGGCCAAAAACACTTTTTGGTCAGCGCCTTTATTGAAATATGCCTAATCCGTCAACCACTTGATAGCCCACTCCGCCAATGGCGAAGGGCAGGCAAGCATACCGCAGTTCTGCTGAAGATTCAAAAATGAAAAGCGTATGCGGTTCTGCGGATGATAACGGTCGTTGTAAACTACGATGCTCCTGCCACTGATACAGTTTTCAGCCTTGACTTCTACCGGAACTATATCACTTCCAAGCTGCAGGAGGAACTCAATCTCTGCCTTACCATCCGATGACCAATAATAAGGTATTGAACCATAAGATGGTAGCAGACTTTGCAATACTGCATTCTCTGCCATTGCTCCCTTAAATTCCGTATAATTTGCAGTCGGGTCAAGGACAATGCTCCCAGGAAGTCCGGATAAACGGCGCAGAAGGCCACAGTCACAGGCATAAATCTTAAATATGTCAGTTTCTCCGTATGCCGCCAACGGCATCCCTGGTTTTGATACAGCATTCACTTTATATATCATTCCTGCATCTTCAAGCCAAAGCAACGCATCTTCGTAGTCCCTGCTTCGCGCCCCGGTTTTTATGACCTTATAAACGAACTTACGGCTTTCTTTGGCGAGTTGTGATGGAAGAGAATGCCAAATGGCATGAATGCGAGGTATTTCTCGTGGTTCCGCATACTTTGCAAAGTCGAGTTCATACAAATCCAAAATACCTTTCAATATGTCATCAACTGCCTGCATCCCTTGATTTTCAATCATAGCTATAGTCGCCTCCGGCATTCCTCCGGACACCATATATCTGCGATATTCAGATTTTAGCTTATCAAGTATTATCAGCGGCAATTTCTCCGGGCGATCCATCTGCTCAACGAAACCGAATGTGGCACTATCGCTTGCGCGCAAGTATTCCTTAAAGGAAATCGGATACATCCGAACCATCTGTACCTTGCCGACAGGAACCGTCATATTTCTTTTTTTTACAGCCACGCCCAACAGAGAACCTGCAGCAATAATATGCCATTCCGGAGCATCTTCACAAAAATATTTCAGAGAATTTAGAGCTTCCTCACATTCCTGTATTTCATCAAATATCAGCAAAGTCTTGCCCGGAATAAGCGGAACATCGCTATAAAGCGCAAGCTCTTTCAGAATACGGGACGGCTCCTTGGAGACGGAAAAGACTGACTGCAACTCTTTCTGACGATCAAAATCGAATTTAGCTGTATACTCAAAGCATTCCTTTCCAAACGCCACCATTGTCCATGTCTTACCAATCTGACGGGCACCTGTCAGAAGAATAGGCTTGTGCCTTTCGGAAATCTGCCATTCCTTAAATCTATTGATAATTTCTCTCTTTATATCCATAATACACCAACAACTTCCGATTTGTGCCAACTTTGACATTTTTCCGAACTTGTCAGGTGCGAAGATATAATAGATTTTCGAATAAGCCAAATATCCACGAGCATTTTTATGATGGATTTTCCATTCTAGGATACCCAGCTCAGAAATGGCGAGCCAACTGCACAAGTTCGAGGCACATGCGGCTATTGTGATAGGGACATTTCCAAAATCCGGCTTTGTCGTCCGAAAGGTTGACAGAGCCGTTTTCTTTTATGCTCCAGAACCATTCGCCGTTGTTGTTATCGACAAGATTGTCGAGAATATATTGCCACGTGCGGTTCATCATCGGAAGATACTCCGACAGTCCGTGACGGGCAAAGAGCCAGGCGAGTCCTACCTCGGATTCGGCCTGCACCCACCAATGGCGCTCCGCATCAAGACTTCCGTCCGCCTTCCGTTCATAAGCCAGGCTTCCGTCAGGAAAGTAGCCTTCAAGCGCCGCAGAGGCGATTTCCCTGCACTCGGGCTTGATTTTTTCCACAAGAGAGCTGTCGGAAAGCACCGTCGCAGCCTCAAGGAGAAGCCAGGATGCCTCGATGTCGTGTCCATAAGAATAGGTTTGTGAAGACGTCGGATGCCAGTATTTGTCGAAAAAGAGCCCCAAATGATGATTGGTCGGAGATTTGATTTTATTGAAAAATATATCCAATAAATCCACAATTCTTTCCCGAAGTTCCGGACTTTTCCACACACGATAGAGATTCGTATACGGCTCAAGGATATGCAGATGAGTGTTCATCGTCTTGGGGGCGTTCTCGTCTTTTCCGCTGAGTCTCACATCTTTAAGCTCAGTCCAATCTCTTGCCGCAGCCTCGAAATACCCTCCGCTCAGACGGTCACGTGCGTGGAGTTCGAGTGATTCGAAAAGGCGGATGGCATACTCGAGAGATTGAGGATTTCCCGTTGCACGATGGTGTTCGCTCAATCCGTATATCGCAAAGCCTATCGCATAGGATTGCTTTTTTGTATCCTTCGGCTGTCCGGATGAAGACACGGACCAATATACTCCGCCATATTCATAATCATAAAAATACTTTAAAATCCAGTTTTTCGCGTCCTCGGCACATTCGAGATACTCGGGATTTCCGAGAATGCGGTAGGCGGCAGAAAAGGTCCAGAGGATGCGGCTATAGAGGATTGCACCCCTGTCGGCATCGCCAAAGACTTCGCCCTCTCCGGAAATACGCCCGTAGAATCCACCCATTCCGTCACGGACCTCATTCATCCAAAACGGAAGAATGTTGGTTGTCAGATGTCGCTGCATTTCTGCGGCAAGTTGAGCGATACTTTTCATTTTTGTTGTCATTTTGTTCGGCGGCGGGATTCGAGTCCTTCAGCCACTTCCCTCATCGTATTGTCGCCAAGAGGGTAGAAGCTGACGAGTATTGCCGATGCGACAGCCCCGACTGCCGGAAGGTAGCCAAGCATCGCCCTTATTCCTGAAATTGCATCAGCAGATTGTATTTCGTTGGCTTGGAATCCGTAAAACGACAGAAGCCAGCCGGTTAATGCCCCGCCTATCGTCCATCCCAATTTCTGGGACATAGAAGATGAGGAGAATATCAGACCCGTTGCCCTACGTCCTGTTTTCCATTCAGACCAGTCTGCAATGTCGGCGTACATCGACCAAAGAAGAGGGAATATGCTGCCCGCACAAAGGCTTATGAGCAGCTGAAGAACAAACATCAGAACAATCTGATTGGGCTGCAAGAAAAAGAAAACAACACTCAGAAGGGCTGCAATGCACATCGCTCCGCCATAGACCCTCTTTTTGCCCAGGCTGTCGGCAAGTGGAGCGGACAAGGCGACACCTGCCATATTGGAAAGCTGCCCGACCATAAGATAGAGCGCCGAGAGGGTGAAAAAACCGCCGAAAACTTGCGTATCTTCTTGATGGACATAGTATTTGAAATAGTATATCGCAGCTCCGTCACGCACGGAATTGAAGATGAGTGCCGTGATGCCGGCACCAAGCAGAATCCACCAAGGACGGTTGTGGAGCAAGAGGTCTTTCAAATCCTCGGAAACGCTACCGCTTTCGGAAGCATCGGGGCGGACTCTCTCACGGACACCCCGGAAGCAGAGCAGCAGCAATGCCAGACAGAGAAGTCCTACGACTGCAACAGAAAAGGTCCAGCCAAGAGCATCAGAATCAAGACTTCGGGAGAAGAAACGCACGAGAGGCTCAGTCATCGCCAAGGCTATGAGACTCCCGGCGTAAGCGAAGAACATACGGTAGGAAGACAAGGCGTTGCGATCGCGTCCATCAGAAGATATGAGCCCGAGGAGCGATGCGTAAGGGACATTGACTGCGGAATATGCCATCATCATCAATGTGTAGGTGATATATGCATAGAGCAGGCGCGTCCACGGAGCCCAAGTGGTGGGAGGCACTGCAAAAGTCAACACACCGAAGATGGCAAACGGGAGGGCACCGAACAATATCCACGGGCGGAATTTTCCCCAACGACTTTCCGTACGGTCGGCAAGCATCCCGAAAATGGGGTCGTTCACCGCATCCCAAATCCTTGTTACAAAGAACATTGTACCCACTGCAGCAGGGGCAAGGCCGAAGATGTCGGTGTAGAAGAACAACAAATACATTCCGAAAATTTTCCAGAACATAGATGAAGCCATATCACCGAATCCATAAGAAATCTTTTCTTTTATTCCGACCATAAGCAAATCTGTTGTCAGGCTATAACCTGTTTTTTGTGATACATTTCACGGAATTCACTCGGAGTGCAGCCTTTTTTACGCCGGAATATCCGGTTGAAATTAGACATATTGTTGTAGCCACATTCATAGCAGATTTCCGCCACAGTTTTGCTTGTATCGACCAAAAGCCGTGCAGCATTGCCGATTCTTATGTCCATCAGATAGTCTGTAAAACTCTTTCCTGTGTGTTGGCAAAAGAAGCGGCTGAATGCCGTTTCACTCATATTGGCAAGTCCCGCAGCCTCGGACAATTTGATTTCCCGATTGTAATTGTTTCTCAAATAGGCATCGACTGCCCGAATGCGTCGGCTTTGTATGTAATTGTCGGATTGAGCGAATGCCGTGCTCGCGAGAGTGTATGCAGACTCAGAGAGCGAGAGTTCGTACAACAGCGTCAGAAATGCTGTGACCATATAGAAGCCTTTACGCTCATTTGTGAGGGAATTGAGCAGAGAACGCACTCCGAGAATCGTCGACATAGGGAAGGCCAGCCCGTTGCTTCCCAACTGGAGCATAGTCCGGATTGAATGGAACTGGTTTTTCGAAAGCAGTTTGTCGGAAAGCCAATCACCGGAAAACTGTATGGTAATCTCACGAATATTTTTTCCTTGTGGAAGATTGCCGTTCTGCCATCCGTGTTCGAGAGATTCATTGGCGATGAGGACAAGTTCATAATCACCGATTTCTTCAATAGAGTCGCCCACAACACGTTTAGCTCCGGCTGCATTTTCCACGTAATTGAGTTCAAATTCCCGATGGGTGTGTATCGGGAAATTGAATTCTGTTTTGTTCCGTTCTATCACATAGAGACAATCTGCCTCTGAAAGAGGAGTTATTTCGTGCAGCACAGAACTGCCGCCTTTGTTTTTACTGACCATAATTTTTATCCACGACAGATTTCGTCTGCGTCAAATGCAGAGTTGCCGTCTATAATCTTGTATAAAGTTTCGACCGAAGAGGCGCTGCGAAGGCCGTCCGGAGCCGTGTTAAAACAATAGTCCAAAAGCCGTTCCACAGACGAGACCGCAACGTGCATTCTTGTATCGCTCGAAGCATAATAAATCAAGATACGTCCGTCAGGGTCGGCAATCCAACCGTTACAAAACAGCACATTTGACACATCTCCGACCCGTTCCTCTCCCTGAGGTGCCATAAAATACCCCGCAGGCTCGGCTATCACACGTGTAGGGTCGTCGAGAGCTGTCACATACAGATAAAGCACATAACGCAGCCCGGCAGCGCACATCCTGACTCCGTGAGCCAGATGAAGCCAGCCGCGTCCGGTTTTTATCGGCTGCGGCCCTTCGCCGTTCTTCATCTCCTTGATAGTATGATATTGACGGAAATTGATGATTTTTTGCTCTCCGACCACGGCATTTGATATGTCATCGACAAGTGCCCATCCGATTCCGCCACCATTCCCGGTTTCGATGAATCCGTCTTGCGGACGTGTGTAGAATGCATATTTCCCTTCTATAAATTCCGGATGCAGAACGACATTGCGCTGCTGCTCCAAAGATTTCAAGTCCGGAAGACGCTCCCAATCCACAAGGTTTTTCGTCCTTGCGATACCTGCGGAGGCAACGGCTGCCGAAAGATCCGAAGGAGCGGACAAATCCTTGCGTTCAGAGCAGAATATACCATATATCCAGCCATCTTCGTGCCGGGTGAGACGCATATCATAGACATTTGTGTCGGGAATATCCGTCTCCGGCATTCTTATGGGATATTTTCTGAATCGGAAATTGTCAATACCGTTCGGGCTGTCAGCAAGCGCAAAAAAAGACTTCCGATCATTACCCTCCACTCTCGCCACCAGCACATATTTTCCTTCGAAGAATATAGCTCCGGCATTGAATGTCCCGTTAATCCCGAAACGTTCCATACAATAGGGATTCCGTTCCGGAGAAAGTTCGTAACGCCACTCCAATGGAGTATGCTCTCGCGTAAGCACAGGATAGCTGTAACGTTCAAAAATCCCGTTCCCGGGCAACAGGGGCTCATTCACACGCGCAAAAAGATGCTCCTGTTCCTCTCGGAGAGCCCGGAAACGGGACACAAACAAGTTGTTTTCTGTCATTTGGCCAATCAGTAATTATTCGGATTTAACAAGGGAGAGTTTGAGCGTATTGGTGTCAAACGTCACTTTGTAATTCCCATCAGTCCAGTCAGAGAAACCATTACCCGGAGAAAATGTATCATCCGCTTCAGTATTCTTGGACGAAATGGCTGTCCAATAGTCCGACGCGCTCGCATCCCGTCTGTATTCCGTCCAGTCTTGTTTGTCAAGCTTGAAATAGCACCAACGGTTGAGATATATCGTGCCCGGAGAAACATATATTCCAGAACCCTCAGGCGTCTCGACGAGAGCGTTTTTCACATCAAATTCCCAGTCCTTGACTCCGTTCTCGAAGCCTCCGCCGAAAAGATAGAACGCCTTTGCCTGGTCAAAGTCAGGCTTTTCGTCCTTTGAGATAAGAGTCAGCGTGAGCGTCATCGCACCAAAGTCCGCCCTGATGTCGTAATTCCCGCTCTCGTAACCGATAAGCCCCGGTTTGAACTGGGGAGCCTCGCTGTCAGTCACCGTCAGAATTTTGATATTGTCTTTAACAGAATCATCTGTCATTGCAAAATATGGAGACCACTTGCCTTCTGCGGTAAATATCTTGAAACCGTTGTTTCCGTCTCCGAAATTCATATGGACAGCCTTGATTTCATAAACATTCTCGGAAACTTTTGACATAGGGTTCGTAAATTCCCATCCCCATTTGAAGCAATCTCCGAGCGGATACACATTGTCTCCCAAGTCAAGCTTATGTTCAATGTCTCCGGTTCTTGTCATACTCATCCTATAACTGTTCAAATCGAGAACAATTGTATAAACCCCTGATTTATAACCATTGAGAGCCGGCTGAAAAAGATTGATTCCCACATCTTCCGTGTAAAGTTTCACTGCTCCGAAGGTTTCCACCGCAGGATCCGGTCCGAAGAAACGGTTGTCGCTTCCGTCATTGGAGAACAGATACTTGAAACCGGTATCACTCGGAACGAAATTCAATTCGACAGATTCCGTTGTATATACGCCATCAATTCCTGTGACAGCTATTGCTTTAGCCGGATCCCATCCCGCAATTGTCGCACTTCCGAAGAGATAGAGTTTTGCAGGAAGTTCCAATTTGTGGCTCACAAGCGCAAACTTCAGTTTGAGGACATTGGATGTCTTTGCCTCAATGTTCTCGTCTGAAGGTTTCGCATAGACAACAAACTGAAGTTCCGCAGTCTCCGTGCCGACTTTCTTCACAAGGTCGAGAATATCGGAGGCCTTAAGTCCCAGACCAAGACTCTTTCCGGCATTGAATGTCAATGGAGAACTGTACAAGTCGGCTGCTGCATCATTGCAATAGACCGTATATGAAAGCCCTAAAGTCTGCCCTTGTGGGAGAGCGTCGGTCCAAGAAAGTTTCAAGACCACGGCATCGGACTCTTCATCAAGGCTAACCACTCCATCTTGAACAGCACTGAGTACCGGAGTCACAAGTTCCACAGTTCCCGTTTCTCCTCCCGTACCGGGTTTTTCTTCAGGATTGTTTTCTTTATTGCAAGAAATCATCATTACAGCCGAAAGTAAGGCCGCTGAAACAGTAAAAAACTTCTTCATAATTATTTCATTTTGTAAACTTCATAATACAATTCATACGAACTCCGCCACATATTATCGTAGAATCCGTTTTGCGAAGGCTCGGAAGCTGCGGAAGGAAGGGCGAAACGTAAAAGGACGTTGTCACCACGCCGGGCAAAAGTCATCACGGATGTGACGTTGTCTTTGGTGATGCTCATCTTATTTGTCGTGAGATCAAGTTCCCATTCGGACTTCCCTGGAGGAAGTAGATGCCTCAGACGGGAGTCCATATCGAGGGGGTTCTCCTTGCTGTATGGGGAATATACACCCCAAAAGTGACCATATTTGCCATCCGCGCCAGCTTCATTTGTAATCGTTCCAGTCAGGAGGTTGTTCCGAACTCCTTCGTTCATATCTATTTGGATGCGGTTGTCATATTCAGGCATGCCGAAATCTCCGAACTCAGATGCACTGAGCTGGGTCTCCCACGCACCGTCTCCACAGCTGGCGAGTCTTTGATTACAACAGAGTTTTATTTCCACGATTCTCCACCTCCCGACATAGAAAGCATCATAAGGCTTGATATTTATCCACCATTTGAGTTTGTTCCCGGATTTCGAACTTACTGTCACAGAGGCACGTCTTTCCGGATTGTTAAAATTGAGTTTATCGCCTCTTCCCACACTCGCGGAAGCTCCGGCGGAGACAACTATTCCCTCCACCTCGACTGCCGCCCAATCAAATGCATCCGTCGCCATCACATATACCGTAGCCGTAGCAGACTCGTCCGTGCGCTCAATAACCGCTGTTCCCATCTGCCCTTTGAGTTGCAATTCAAGAAGTGAAACATCCTTGTTTTCAAGAGGGCTATCTATTGTCTTGGAACAGGAAACGGCAGCAAGCAGTCCCATAAGCATTATGGCTATTCTTTTCATATAATCAGAACTTATTGTTATTTTCTTTCTCCACATTCGGATTCAAATCTATCTCGCGCTGCGGTATAGGATAAAAAGCAGCGGATTCCTCCGACATTTTCGATGCCTCTGTAACGGTTGATGTGACAGTACCGGTCCTGCGGAGGTCGAAGAGCCTGTTTCCTTCAAAAGCGAGTTCAAAAGCGCGCTCCTTTATTACCTCTTTCCTGAAAGACTTCAATTCAAGTCCCGGCGCAAAATTAGGAATCCCCGCACGTGAACGCAGTTTGTTCACCAAAGGGTAACCTTCAGAAGGCCCCGCAGCCTCGGCAAGAACAAGGAGGATATCAGAATATCTGAGAAGATATGGGCGGGCACTGGTTCTCTCGCCAATGAAATCCGGATCGACATACTTTGCGCTGTAATACTTCGCACCGGAGGCGATGGTAATCGGATCTCCATACTGATCATAGAACTGCCTGTGGATCAGTTCCGTTCTGCGCTTGTCCGTGGAGAGAAATGATTCTACAAACTTGTCTTCGATGATAAAGACTCCCCATCCGTTGCCGTTCGCCTTCTGAAGTTTGCCGTCACCATATTTAATGTAGATGGGAACAGAACTGTTGTTCGGAAGAAATTGTAGAGGAATTTTGGTGTACATACTTTCGTGCGTTCCGCTGCGGTCTGTCGCCATTATGAATATATGCTCGGGGCCGTCGGGCGCCTCAACGTCGTAGATATGTCTGAGGTCGTCATCGAAAGAATACTGTTCTGTATAATCATTCACAACCTTGCGGGCATATTCAGCCGCTTTAGCATAGTATGTCTCGGGGTCATAGCTGAGATTTCTGTATCCGGGCGCATTATAGTCCCTTCCCGAAGCCACTGTGAGATAAGCCTTTGCAAGAAGAGCCTCGGCAGCGACCTTATCCACACGTCCGAAAACCTTATTGACTTCCAGAAGCCTGTCTGCCTCTTTAAGGTCATTGAAAATAAGTTCCCAGATTTCTTCTGTGCTTCCTGCCAAATCGGGAGTCGTCTGATCCAACCTCGTTATAGGCTCCTTCACCACAGGAACGACACCGAAAGTACGCACAAGATTGAAATAATTCCAAGCCCGAAGAAAATACGCTTCCCCGAGGACGCGGTTTCTGGCAGCTTCAGTAAGTTCGCAGTCTTTCACCTTTGCTATCACGGTATTGGCCCGGTTGAGACCGATATAGCAATACTTGAAATAGTACCAAGTGAGTTCCGTACTGCTGTTGTAGGTCCAATTGTCAAGCAGGTGGATGTCTCCAGGCTCGTCACTCTTGGCACACATAGTCTCAGTTGGAATATCTCCGATATACCATATAGCACGAAGGTATTCGAGATAATTCAGCGCATTATAGGCATACATCAGTCCGGATTCGGCATCCTTCTCCGTCTTGTAAAAGTTCTCGGAGGAGTAGAAGCCATAAGGAGCCTCTTCAAGCGAACAGGACGCAAGAGACAGCGTTGCGATAAATATGATTATATATTTCTCTATTTTCATTGTTCCTAAAGATTTATTTCCACTCCAATCGAATATTTTCTGAATTTCGGGTATCCGCCCCAATAGATTCCATCGAGTCCGACTTCCGGGTCGTAGCCATCGAATTTCGAGAATGTCCAAAGATTATCTATCGTTCCGTATATCCTTATGTTGCGAAGCCATTTCTTCCCGATGTCGAAGGTATATCCGAGATTGACGTTCTGAATCCTAAGGAATGAACCGTCCTGAAGGAAATAGTCCGAAAGGAGATACTGCCGAGAATTATTCAGCCGCGGAAAATCGTTCGTGGGATTATCAACCGTCCATCTGCGAGCCTTCACTCTCGGGCTGAATGTATATCCGTTATAAAGTACGTCATTCCCATAAACGCCATAGAGAAAAACGGAAAAGTCGAGCCTCTTCCAACTCAGCGAAAGGTTGAGTGAAGCGGTAAAGTCCGGATTGGGGTCTCCGATGATTTCCCTGTCGGCAGCAGTAAGTTCATAATCTCCGTCCAAATCAAGATACTTGAATTCACCCGGGAGATCAAGCAATCCTGCGGAGTCGAGGAAACCAGGGTCGTCGCCCTTCTGGATAATTCCGTCCACTCTATAACCATAGAACACGTTCATCGGATATCCTACGGCAAGGACACTCGCATTTTGATTGAACATCGCCACAGCCGGACCGGAAACTTCGTAGAGCATTCCCGTTCGCAGGTCACGAGAAAGTCCGCTCGAAATCGCGTCACCAAGACTGACCACCTTGTTTTTGTTGTGGGATATTATAAAATCGGCGGAAAATCTCCAATCTCGAGTAGAAATAATGTCTCCAGCCACTTCAAGTTCGACACCACTATTCACTACACTCCCGTCATTGACCCAAATTTTGTCGTAACTCGATGTGAGAGGAAGATATTTCTCCCGAAGAAGATCCGTGGTGTATTTGTAGTACCAGTCTGCGGTTATACGAAGACGGCTGTCGAAAAAGGCGGCATCAAGACCGAGGTCAACTTGAGAGGTCGTTTCCCATTTCAAGTCGGGATTGGAGATTCCGCCCCAGACCATATAACGATCGTTCGCTCCTGTTCGTCCCACTTCATAGCCAGGTCCTATCACTGTCTGCCAAGAGCCGTTATTCCAAAATTTCTCCATCCCATAGCGGTCGAGGGTTTGATAGCTGCTTATTCCCTGATTGCCTGATTGTCCGTAACTTGCACGCAGTTTCAGTTCAGAAAGCCAAGTTAAATCGCGAAGCCAGTCTTCCTTATGTATCTTCCAACTCAAGGCCCCGGAAGGGAAATAACCCCATTTGTTGTTGGAACCGAACTTCGTCGAACCGTCGGCACGCAAGGTCACGGTGAAAAGATAGCGGTCAAGCAGCGAGTAGTTTGCCCTACCGTAGAAAGAAAGTAATTTGCTGAGATAGTAGCCATCATTGTAGATTTGCCTTAGGGCAGGGTCACCCGCATTCATATTCTCATTTCCGAGAACGTCGTTCACGAATCCCCGGGCCGTGGTGTAGAGCCCCCTGTTGAGTTCCCTGTCGAAGGAGTGCCCTGCCATAAGCGAAAGGTCGTGAACTCCTCCCCAGTTGTGAGTATATGTCAAGTAACTCTCAGTCAGGAGGTCTGTGTAAAAACTCGTATTCACCTTCGCAATCCCGCCATTATCAAAAGCGTCCTGTGAGGTAGTGGAGGCCTCATATATGTCCGAAACGGCTGAATTGTAACGATAGTCCAATTGGGTATGGAAGTCCAGTCCTTCTATTATCTTGATGTCCAAGGCAGCAGATTCTGCTATTTCCTTGGTTGAAGTCCGGTTGTGATAGTCGGAGAGCCTCGTGAGGGGATGACCGAAATCAGTGGGACCTGAGGTGAATAACGAGCCGTCATCATTATATACGGGCCATAGAGGATTACGGCCATACTCCAGCCCATTCATAACATTTCTTTTGTTGAAGGACAATACGGAATATGATGAAAGACTGACATTTTCCCACAACTTATATTTGAAGCCGAGGTTCACATTCACTTTGTTGAAATCATCCTTTTTATAGATTCCCTTCTCGTCATAATAGTTGACATTCAGGTTTATGGAAGCCCGTTCCGTCGCACTGCTGACGGCAGCGGTGGTGCTGTTCACCATAGGAGTGCGAAGACAAAGACTCGTCCAGTCAGTATTCGACCAATCCCCATTTTGTATCTCCAAAAGGGAGGGATAATAGATGCCGCCTATGGTCTGTCCTATATAAAGAGGCGTAAGACCCGCATTTGTCTGCTCTTCGTTTGCGACTTGAGCCATCATCATAGGGTCATACCAGATGTCGAGTTTGTCAGAAAGCTGACTTATAACCGTCTGATGCTTGACAGTGACGCTTGTCATCCCCTTTACGGCATTTTTCGTTGTGACAAGTATGACGCCGTTGGCACCGCGTGAACCGTATATCGCCGAGGCCGAGGCATCCTTCAGAACTTCAACTGATTCTATGTCCGTCGTATTTATAGAAGACAAGTTGCCGGCCTCGCCCATAGGAAAGCCGTTGACAACAATCAAAGGGGTGTTGGAGCCATTGATTGACGAGTTTCCGCGAATACGCACGGTGGCGCCCGCGCCTGGGTCCTGAGAACTGTTCAGAACCTGAAGACCGGCGGCGCGTCCCTGAAGAAGGCCGTCTATGGAACCTGAGGTCATATCTGAAAGCGCCTCCATCTTTACGGACGCCACGGAGCCGGTCAGGTCACTTTTCTTCACGGCTCCATATCCTATGACCAAGACATCGTCAAGAACCTCATAGTCAGGAATTAGAACAATGCTTGACTCCGGCATCCCTGCCGACACCTTGAGTAGGAACTCCCTATAGCCCATGAACCAGACCTTGAGGCTTTCGCCAGGCACAGCGTAGAGTTCGAACCTGCCCTGCGTGTCCGTTGTCGTGAACCGTTTGCCGTCTTGAGAGAGAACGCTCGCACCGGAAAGTGGTTGCCCAGTTTCGTCGAGCACGGTGCCGACAACACGGAAGGACTGTGCGGACACGGCTAGAGCCGATAGGGCCATAAGAACTGAAACAATCAATTTCTTTGTCATAATCATTTCCTTTTCAAAAGATATTCATGGAGGGCAACGAAAGTTCCGGCACTCCACCCGAGCATTTCGGGGGTTTCGTATTCGCTACCGACGCTTTCCGTACCTTCGATGACATTGTATTTTTCCCAGAGTTTTCCTGTCTTTGCGTAGGATTCAAGCACGAGACGGATATATTTTTCCGAAAGACGCACGGCATCCCTATGATAGCCATAATCGGCGAGTCCCATAACGGTCATGAATGTGGAAGAAGGCCAGCAGTTCGGAAAAGACCACTGATACTCATATTCATAATGCCTATTTTCGCAGACAGAAAGCCCATGCCTAAATTCCAGGAGTTCCAGTCCACGCACGACGCCGACCGCCTGCGCCTTTGTTGCAAGTCCGGCAAAGAGCGTTGTAAACACGGCCGCCGACAGCACGTCAGAGCGTTTCCCATTCACGAAATCATAGTCATAGAACTGTTGACGCAGCTTGTCGAACATAAACTCAGACATAAGTTTCCGCCGCCTTTCCGCTTTTTGCTCCCATTCCTCGACAACGGTCTCACCCTTTCCGAGAATCCGTGCAAAGTCGGCAAAGTTTGTTTCGTACATATAGAGCAGGGAGTTCAAATCGACAGGACAGAAATCACCACAACGACGGTCAAAGCGAGGATTCATGTCCCATCCGGACTCCGCCTCCGCGACAAAGTTTCGCCCGAGCCTGTCGTGCTCCACAGCTGTCATTCCCGGAGTTATGAATACATGCTTCAGCCTCCGCTCCCCGGTCTTCACGAACTCGGTGACAAGATTCTCATCTGCGCCCTTTCCGGAGTAGCAGTTCAGTCCGCACTCTGAAATCCTTTCCGTCATCCAAAAAGCATATTCCCTTTCAAGCGTTGGATAGGCACGGGCTAGCCACAGCGTGTCCGGCCTTGCATCAAATACGGAACGCACCATCTGAGAAAGGAACGGCGGCTGGGAACGTGACAGATACCAAGTCCTATTACCATTCGGCATGAAGCCGTATCTGTCAACCAGATAGAGCATATCGTCGACATTTCCGCGAGCAAGGCCGACAAGTCCATCCCTTATCAGTCCTTCATTCGTGAAATATGTATCCCAATAGTAAAGCTCCTGAAACATGCCTTCCGGAGAAGGCACGGTGTAGGGGAACGGAAGCCCGATTAGAGTCCCGTCATCCTCGGGAGTTTCCCTCACGGTCTTTGTCCAGGAAGAAGAAATATATTTCCTCACCGCACGAACTTCCGGTTCATCGCAAAGATTTGACGAGCACGCGCAGGACAACGCGGTAATAGCTGTTAAAACGAAGAAAACCGCTCTCATCGCTCGTACATTTTCGGAAGATCCCTCTCAAACAGAACGTCGTCATATCCGGCGAACTTCACAAAGTCATCCTCCGACCAGCATCCGCGGAACGCATTGAAATAGTGTCCGCCGTTGGACGGGAAGTCACCGTTTCTCCAAACAAGGGCAAACGAGACGCGCTGGCCGGCAATTATGTGATGAAGCATTGTCGTCCACCATTTCTTGTTGTTCCATGCGGATGTCTCGGCATTGTTCTCAAGCCCAGTCTCCGTCAGCGCAAACATCTTGTGCTTTTCTGCGGCAATGACATTTGCCATACGCACAAGTTGAAGGCCGCGGTGCCCGTAGTTCTGTCCCTCCCGGTCGTATGCGTCAAGTCCGAGAATATCGACATATTCGTCACCGGGCCAGTATTCGAGATAGTCGTTGCGTGAAGACAAGTGGCACATATCTGGAGAATATGCCCAAATCAAGTTGTGCAGTCCTTTCTCGTCTCGAAGATATTTCACGGTATATTGCCACAGGGCGATAAATTCATCTTTTGTGGCATTGCCCTTGCCCCACCAGAACCCTGCTCCGGTGTGTTCGTGCCAAGGCCTGAATATGATTGGAATGAGTTCGCCGTCGTCTGTCTTTAAAGAGGATATGAAGGCCGCGACATGGTCTAGGTAGCTATTGAACTTACCATTCAGATAGCCCCCAGGAATTATCGCATAGACTGCCCGCGTCGGGTCCCAGGAGTTTCCGTCGGTGACCGGATTGGCGCAATGCCACGACATTGTGTTCACAGCCCCGCGTCTGTACGCGGCCTGTATGTGAGTGCGTATGTCGTTGAAGTTTTCCTTGTCAATATTCAGTTCTTGCCCGGTCTCGATGCCACTTATTTCCCACCCGCATACTGCCGGATGGGTTCCGATAAGATATTTGGTGTCGGAATGCTCGGCCTTTCCGTCAGTGTCGTACCATTTCGCCTTGCCACCGTCCAGTCCGTATAATGTTGGAATCTGCGCTCCAAACATGGTTCCACGGTCAAGGAGCTTCCACATATTTCCGTGCAGGCTGACCGTGAGGGACGTGGCCTCCTCATCAATCAGCGGAGCAAGCGTCAGTGTCTCTTTTTTCTGTACAAGATTCCCTCCCGACTTGGAGCAGCATTCGCATCCGACCACTATCAGCGACAGTGCCGATGCCAGAATCATAGCTTTACGTAAAATCATATAATATTATCAGTTTGTGTCTTACGAGGTTTCCAAAATATGTGTAACTTTTGGATACTGCAAAGATAACATTAAGACATTTCCGCCACCGACACTATGATAGCACAAGATGATACAATTACACACGAAAAGGCACCTATATAACGACAGTTCAAGGTGCAGGTCTAAAGTGTATTGAATTTCAATCTTATTCCACTATAAAGCTCTCGTCAAGCATATTAAGATATTCATCAAGAAGCGATTCACTTTGCAGCTTCAATGTTTCACGAAGAGACTTGCGGACACCATCATCCACATTTACAGCTTCAATGAATCTTGAGATTGAATCCCTAATGGTTCCTGGAACTGCAAATTCATCTCCGACAGCAAGACTGGCTGCAGCCATCACAACATCCCTGCGATGCTTCTTGAAATCATCGTCATTGACATGTTTACCGTTTCTCTTGTCTTCTCTCAGATTGAGATATGCCAACACTTTAAGGCAAATTATGGAATCAACAGAAGCATAGCGAAGACCATTCTTTTCTTCAGTATGGCCAATGAGATAGTCGTAATAGTCCGGTTCCAGAATGATTGCGGACAAATAGGATGCATCGTCCATAATAATTGCCTCAATGTTGTGATTCTCCGGATTGCCTAACCCCTCCACAGGCCGGGACAAGAGTTCAATCTGTGCCGGATACTCCAGCAAACTATCATAGAAACTATATAAGACATATTTCTTCTGTCCTTCTTTGTCTTTTCGGGTAGCGCATTTATAGTGGCCGGCTTTGATAAAAGACCAGAAAGCATCAATAAATTCCTTGTCCAGATGCTCAAGGACAAGAACCATATCGATATCCTTTGTCTTACGGGGAGTGTATCTTCCCTCGGATAAAGTTGCACGGCAAGCCGCTCCGCCTATAATAATAAATGAATCCTTGTATTTTGAGAAAGTTCTCTCAAACATCCCAATTCCATCTACAATCACATTGTCTGCCATATCTTATCGAACATTATTTTGTTTTCCTTATCAACCCGCGGGTCGGAGTCATCCTCAAGACTGAGAAACAGGGACAACTTGTCAATAGTATCAGACTCCGTATCTATTTCAGGATAACGCCAAATCTCTACTCGTACATTTCCGTCAAAGTCATTCAGTCCGTGAAAATCAGCCTCATTGAGATTTCCGGAATAAATGGCAATGGTTGGAATTTCATCTGCAGCAATCATTGTATATGATGCCAATGCACTGATTCCGGAATACTGGAACTTGACGGAAGGTATTGAATCACAATACTTGACTTCTTTCACTGGATTTGTCAAGTATTGTCCGGCCATCTCCCACAGTTCGCGACCTTCAGCAAGAAACCGGATTCTTTTGCTTCGTTCAGAATCTTTATTGCATTTGCAAAGGCCAAGAGCTTCGATGTTTTCCACCGCCTTGGCGATGCTGACATAGGAATACTGATGAATTTTCGAGGCAATCTCGGAGATAGAATAACCATCAAGACTCGTTCTTTGGAGATGATACAAGAGAATGAACTGAGCAGATGCGGAAAGCCTAGTTGGGTTCTTGGATTTTTCTTTTTTTGAATGCAGAATCATATTTGGAAGAAAAGCTTCTCCACGTTCCGTGATGAAGAACACTCCTTTTTCAATGTAGCGCTGCCGCTCGTAAAACTTCAGATTAGAAAAATAAAACACGACGGGCATAGAGAACAGCGCAGACAATCTGTCCGATATTTTCGCACATACTGCCGGAGTCTCATTGGCATCCAATTTTGAGATGAGAAGCACGAATGCTGTACCTGCCAATTCAGTTCGATAAAAACAGAATCGGGCAATGTCATCAATGAGTGCTCCTTTCAATTCTTTTTTCGAAATCTCTGCCAACTGGAGCATCATTCCGGCCACTGATATGTTCATCACTTGCTTTTGCACTATTATAGTATATATGTATAACAATGCAAAAATAATATATAACTATATATTTTACAACACTTCATCCCAAATATAAATAACGCGCTTGAAGTTCAGATGAAATGTCTAGAGAAGCCACGAAAAAAGGCACCCGTAGAACGAATCTACAAGTGCCTTTCTTCGTGGTCCCAGCAGGGCATGATCCTGCGACCCCCTGATTATGAGTCAGGTGCTACTAACCAACTGAGCTATGGGACCGAAAATTCAAAGAACTTAAAATTTACAGAGCCGCCGTTTGGAGTGACGGCTCTGCAAAGATATAAAATCTTTTTCGAATTTCAATTAGCAAACCTTGATCTCGACCTCGACACCACTTGGGAGTTCAAGCTTCATGAGGGCATCAACGGTCTTCTGGGAAGACTCGTAGATGTCGAGAAGGCGGCAGTATGAGTTCAGTTCGAACTGCTCGCGTGCCTTCTTGTTCACGAAAGTAGAGCGGTTGACAGTGAAAATCTTCTTGTTGGTCGGAAGCGGAATAGGACCGCTGACACGGGCACCAGTAGAAGAAACTGTCTCGACGATCTTCTTTGCGGACTTGTCAATCAGCATGTGGTCGAATGACTTAAGCTTAATTCTGATTTTTTGGCTCATATCGTTATTGTATAACCAATTAAACTTTCTGTTATTATTCCTCCTCAGGAACCTTGTATCCGGACTTTTCGATGATTTCTTTCGCGAGGTTAGCAGGAACCTCAGCGTAGTGGTCGAAAGTCATGGTGCTGGTAGCACGTCCTGATGAGATGGTACGGAGAACCGTCACGTAACCGAACTGCTCTGCGAGCGGAACGAATGCCTTGACGATGCGGGCACCAACAGTTGAATCCATTGCAGTAACCTGTCCGCGACGACGGTTGAGGTCGCCAACGATGTCACCCATATAGTCTTCCGGAGTAACCACCTCAAGGCTCATGATAGGCTCAAGAAGAACCGGCTTTGCCTTAGGGCAGGCGTGACGGAATGCCATACGTGCGCAGATTTCGAATGAGAGCTGGTCTGAATCGACAGGGTGGAATGAACCGTCCTTGAGGGTAACCTTGAGTGAAGGGACCTCGTAGCCTGCGAGAACTCCGTTTGCCATTGCTGACTTGAAGCCCTTTTCGACTGACGGGATGAATTCCTTAGGAACGTTACCGCCCTTAACCTCATCAATGAACTGGAGACCTGTCTGTCCTTCGTCAGCCGGAGCAACCTCGACGATGATGTCAGCGAACTTACCACGACCACCGGACTGCTTCTTGAACACCTCACGGTGCTGAACCGGTACTGTGATGGCCTCTTTGTAGTTAACCTGAGGTGCACCCTGGTTGATGTCGACGCCGAACTCACGGCGAAGACGGTCAACGATGATGTCAAGATGAAGCTCACCCATACCGCTGATGACTGTCTGGCCTGTTTCGTGGTCTGACTTGACTGTGAAGGTAGGGTCCTCCTCGGCAAGTTTTGCAAGTGCGATTCCGAGTTTGTCAAGATCCTTCTGAGTCTTAGGCTCGACTGCAAGTCCGATTACCGGATCAGGGAACTCCATTGACTCAAGGGTGATAGGGTTTGTATCAACGCAGATTGTGTCACCTGTACGCAGATCCTTGAATCCGACAGCGGCGCAGATGTCTCCGGCCTCCACGAAATCAATAGGGTTCTGCTTGTTCGAGTGCATCTGGTAGAGACGCGCCACGCGCTCCTTCTTGTCGGAACGGGTGTTGAGCACGTACGAACCGGCGTCGAGATGTCCTGAATATGCCCTGAGGAATGCGAGACGTCCCACAAACGGGTCTGTCGCAATCTTGAACACAAGTGCGCAGAACGGCTCCTTTGCGTTCGGATGACGGACTTCCTCTTCTCCTGTCTTAGGATTCGTTCCCTTGATTGACGGAATGTCAAGCGGAGAAGGAAGGTAGCGCATCACAGCGTCGAGAAGGAACTGGACACCCTTGTTCTTGAATGAAGAGCCGCAGCATGCAGGCACGATTGACATGTCAATGGTTGCCTTGCGGAGAGCCGCAATAATCTCGTCCTCGGTGATTGAATCAGGGTCTTCGAAGAACTTCTCCATGAGAGTGTCGTCGTAGTCAGCCGCAGCCTCAACGAGTTTCTCCCTCCATGCGGCAGCCTCTGCCTTCATGTTCTCCGGAATTTCCCTGAGTTCGTAGTTCACGAGCTCTTCTCCACCGTCATAGTAGATTGCCTTGTTGGCGATGAGGTCGATGATGCCCTCGAACTTATCCTCGGCTCCGATAGGGAGGCAGATAGGAACAGCCCTTGCGCCAAGCTTGGTCTTGATTTCCTCAACGACGGCGAGGAAGTCTGCACCGACACGGTCCATCTTGTTGACATACGCAATCTTAGGAACACCGTACTTGTCAGCCTGACGCCAAACGGTCTCAGACTGAGGCTGTACACGTCCTACCGCGCAGAAGGTAGCGACAGTTCCGTCAAGAACACGGAGCGAACGCTCAACCTCCACTGTGAAGTCAACGTGACCCGGAGTGTCGATGAGGTTAATCTGATATGTATCTCCCCTGTAGTGCCAGAAAGCGGTAGTAGCGGCAGAAGTGATGGTGATACCACGCTCCTGCTCCTGGACCATCCAGTCCATGGTGGCCGCACCCTCGTGAACCTCACCGATCTTGTGAGTCTTTCCCGTGTAATAGAGAATACGCTCCGAGGTAGTGGTCTTTCCGGCATCGATGTGAGCCATGATACCGATGTTTCTGGTGAATTTAAGATCTCTTGCCATTTGTCAATGTCTCCTTGGGGATTAGAATCTGAAGTGTGCAAAAGCCTTGTTAGCCTCTGCCATTCTGTGCATATCTTCTTTTCTCTTGAATGCTGCACCCTCGCAGTTGTATGCCGCGATGATTTCAGCACAAAGTTTTTCGGCCATGGAGTGGCCTGAACGCTTGCGGGCGAAGACTATCATATTCTTCATGGAAAGTGAAATCTTCCTTTCAGGACGCACCTCCATCGGCACCTGGAAGTTAGCTCCACCGATACGGCGTGATTTCACCTCAACCTGAGGTGTCACGTTTTCGAGAGCTTTCCTCCAAATATCGAGAGGAGCCTTGTCAGAATCTTTCATCTTCTCGCCTACCATGTCAATGGCATCGTAAAAAATAGAATACGCGATACTCTTCTTTCCCTGCAACATAAGATTGTTCACGAAACGGGTAACCATTACGTCGTGAAACTTAGGATCAGGAAGTAGAATCCTCTTCTTAGGCTTCGATTTTCTCATTGTTTTGTTGGAAATTAAGGTAATAAATTAAAAATTACTTCTTAGCGGGCTTCTTACCTGCCTTTGGCCTCTTGGCTCCGTAGAGAGAACGTGACTGAGTCCTTCCCTCAACGCCGGCAGTATCCAAAGCGCCCCTAAGGATGTGGTAACGTACACCAGGAAGGTCCTTTACACGACCGCCACGAACGAGCACGATTGAGTGCTCCTGCAGGTTGTGGCCTTCTCCAGGGATGTACGCGTTGACCTCTTTAGAGTTGGTAAGACGTACACGGGCAACCTTACGCATTGCTGAGTTAGGTTTCTTAGGTGTGGTTGTGTACACACGCACGCATACGCCCCTTCTCTGAGGGCAAGCATCCAGCGCGCGAGATTTACTCTTCTCGACGATAACCTCGCGTCCTTTGCGAACTAACTGTTGAATTGTTGGCATAAATGATTATAAATCTTTTATTTATGTTTAACTCCCCAATTTTTGGGGCTGCAAATATACGAATAATTTTTTGATTATCAACAACAAACCCATACATTTGTGTCGTGGAAGATTTTTCGTCTTCCGAAATTGGCAAGGCACGATGTGTGCGGACGAAAGGATATTGAGGATATTGAGGATATGTACTCAAGTTTCGCAAGTGCGAAACACCACTTTTGAGCCCTTGTGGCGAGGGTAAGTCCTCTCCCCGAGGGAGAGGATTTAGGA
>ENA-OUQC01000127-OUQC01000127.1-human-gut-metagenome-genome-assembly--contig:-NODE-127-length-70832-cov-10.669582_pt1 | contig 70832 bp, 57 predicted proteins | sample MGYA00237942_ERZ548815 | MGnify/ENA primary metagenome ERZ548815 (study PRJEB26490, sample SAMN05194722) | human gut metagenome | biome: terrestrial biome; feature: human-associated habitat; material...
ATTGAATCGCATTTGTTTTTAGTATTTGCGAGTCAACCTTTTTCAGGGAAAGACATCGGCAATGTTTTCCGCCGGATATCTTTTACAAAAGTAGACATTTTTCAACTTTTTCCAGAGATTTCTTCTTCAAAAGTTGACAAGCCCTTGCAATTGTCCTGGTTATCAGCGTATTGCCTTCGTTTCTGGACGAACTTCGGCTCGGAGGTAAGTGTCCTGCCCTCAAAAGTATTCTTCTTGGGCAGTTCTACCTTGTAGTAGCGTTTCCGGTAGTTCTCCGGAGTGTCGTAGCCGATGGCGAAGCATGGCCGTTGGGTGTTGTGTAGCACAAGATAATTGGTTTGCACGAAAAAAGTGCAAAAATCACGAAAATTTGCACAAAAAAGATGCATCCAGTCTTAAATGACCTTCCCTGTGAGCTATGACTCTACTATGACTCCTGCGGGTTCGTCAAAATAATCTGGGTGCTCTTTTTCGAACTGCTCCATATTTTCCCAAGCTTCCCTATGCAGTTTATCTTCGAATTCGTTTTTGTGTTTGATGTCAACAACATGTCCTTGAGTGAATTCCTTCCACTCGTTATGCGTAATGTCAAGAACAGACCTCACACAAGTCTCCTCAAAACCGAGTTCGTATAATTTGCCAATGGTTTTAGTGAGTACGCAATCATCGGTTAAACCCTGTAGGTTGAGTTGGGCTTTATAGCCTTTTACAAAGCCTTCAATAAAGCCGACTGTTTGGCTCCAAGTCCAAGCGGCAATATAATCCATCTTCTTGACCTGCCTGCCTAATTCTAATAACTTGTCCATAATTGTCTGCATTGTTGTTTATTTATAATTCTTCACGGCATCAATAATATCGAGTTTTATTTCATCCCATTCCACCCTTTCGATACATATAGGTTCAGGCCAATTTTCCGCTTCAGAAAAATCTGTCATCGCTGCCAATAAGAGATCTTCATTATGTTCCCACGGGTATCGTTCATTATGAAGCTTGAACATTTCATTGAGGTCGCGGTTTTCCATAAGTTTATGTATGTCCCAGAAATCTTTTTTGCGTCCGCCTCTTGAGATTGTGTCGATTTTCATAGCAACAATGTCATCTATACTTGCCAGTCTTATCCCATCAATTATTTCCGGTTCTCGTATGAACGGATCTGTGTACATAAGGTCTAGCTTGATGCATTCGTCTTTTGATTCCCCAATGTAATAGCTCCTGCCAAAACTTATAATCTCTGTCTTGTCCGGTTTCTCAAAATATGAATACTTGCCTTTTAGAAAAGATTCGAATGCCTCGTAGTCGAGACTTCCATACTGGGCATCGCTAAAGAGGTCAATGTCAACGGAAAGTCTGTGCCCTAATCTGAGACTGAGATTCGTGCCGCCAACAAGCAGAAATGGTTGGAATAGAGCTTCTTTCATCAGTTGATGAAGCGTGTTCCGTAAAAGTGGCGTGACGGTTCCATAATTCAATAATGAGGTGCTCATCTATGAGTGGATTTTGTATTTGTCCTGATTCCTATATTTTTCAAGATCAGAGGGACTTATTTTGTAGAATCTTCTTATTTCATTTATTTCTTCCTTAGTTCCACGTTCAAGAACTCTTCCGATGACATATTTCTTATATGTTCCCCAGTCAATCCGCTCAAAATCGGTATCCCAAAATAGGATTTTCCTTATGTTTGGAACGCCGTACACTGTTTCTGATGCTTTCTGCGCCTTGTGTTGGGCTATGTCATAAAAAGTCTGTAGAGTAAGAAGAAAACCTTCTTCATACCCCAAGGCTTCATCTATTTTTATCGCCATTTCAATTGTAAGCCGGCGCCGTCCTGTTATTACAGCGTTGAGCGTCTGGCTGTGCTCGTGTATGGACTCGGCAAACCTTCTTTGGCTTAATTTCCTTCGCTTCAACTCGCGACTGATTATCTTTCCGGGGTGAATCCCTTTCAGCATCTGAATATCTGGTGTCATACGCATCGATTTTGCAAACAAATCTGTTTACAAAAATAGGAAGTTTCATTGGTATTCCCAAATCTTTTATCCCATTTCCGAGAAATTGTGACTAAAAAGAACCGGCTGAAAACTATAATTCACAAAAAGAGAGGGTGAACAAAAAGTCTTCTGTTCACCCTCCTACGGACTTCCTAACCCCCGCAGACTGACGTCTGCGACCCCTATTAGAGGTATTTCGCGCCTCCGGTGCGGTCCCTTCGGGACTTTGGGGCCAGCGTCTCTTTCTGTAAGTGTTAAGACCCGTTAGTTTTCAGGGTACTCGGCGAAGTCAGATTTGGAGGCTCCGCAGACCGGGCATTTCCAATTGTTCGGGATGTCTTTGAATGGAGTTCCGGGGGCTATGCCGCCTTCGGGGTCACCTTCAGCCGGGTCGTAAATCCATCCGCAGCGAAGGCATTCGTACTTTGAGTCCTTTGTGGCCATAAGCTTTGTGGTTTAAATGTTACATACACAACGTCCTGATGTCCAGGATATTGCTACGTGTGCAACTCCCGTGCCTAATCCGTTTCAATAAAAACAAAAAACCAGCAAAACATCCAACGCAGCAGATGCGTCCTTATGCCTCTCCGTCCCCGTCCCTCCAGACTTTAAGGTACTGCTGCAGAGCCCACATCTCATCCCGAAACTTAGCCGCCGCCTGGAAGTCCAGCTCCGCCGAAGCCTTCTTCATGTTTGCCTTTGCGGTCTCAACCGCCTTCTCAACCTGTGAGCGTGACATAGAACGGATGACAGGGTCCTGAAGGACAGCAGCGAGGTCGGCCTGGAGGTAGCCGTCAACGAACGCGCTGTTGGACTCGCGAGCAGCGTCGTGGCCGAAGCCGACCGTAATCTTGCCCTTGCCGAGGTCGGAAGGACTCGGGATGTACTGCGGGTCGTCATAGGAGTTCGCAGCACTCACACGGCCATGCCCGTCCGACCCTCCGGACAGCCCTCTGACCCCGGACCCGCGTCCTCCGACCGCAGCGCCACCGACACCGGTAGCACCCCCGAAGCCACCAGCACCCCCGAAGCCACCAGCACCCCCGAAAGCCACCGCCTTTCCGGATTTCTCGCCTCCATAGACATTTGCCAGCGCATTGCTCTTCACCGCCACCTGCTTAGGCACAATTCCGTGCAGTTTATTGTACTCCATCTGCTTCGTGCGCCGGCGGTCGGTCTCGTAAATCGTCTCCTGCATCGACTTCGTGATGGTGTCCGCATACATGATTACCAGACCATTCACATTCCTCGCGGCCCTGCCGGCAGTTTGGGTCAGCGCCCTTCCGGAGCGTAGGAATCCCTCCTTGTCCGCATCGAGAATCGCCACGAGAGAGACAGTTGGGATGTCAAGCCCCTCCCTGAGGAGGTTCACTCCCACAAGCACGTCGAACAGGCCGTTCTTGAAATCCTCAATGATTTCCACGCGCTCCATAGTGTCGACATCCGAGTGGATGTAGCGGCAGCGCACGCCCATATTCGTAAAATATTTCTCAAGCTCCTCCGCCATCCTCTTAGTGAGCGTCGTCACGAGCACCCTCTCGTCGGCCTCGGCACGAACCCTTATCTCCTCAAGCAGGTCATCCACCTGATTCTCCGTCGGGCGCACCTCTATCGGCGGGTCAAGCAGCCCGGTCGGCCGCACAACCTGCTCCACCACAAGGCCTTCCGACTTCTCCAGCTCATACTCCGCCGGGGTCGCGCTCACAAAGACCTTCTGTCCGGCAAGTGCTTCGAACTCGTCGAACTTCAGCGGGCGGTTGTCTGCGGCGGCCGGAAGGCGGAAACCGTAGTCAATCAGCACCTCCTTCCTCGAATGGTCGCCTCCGTACATCGCGCGTATCTGCGGAATAGTCACATGGCTCTCGTCGATGAAAGTGATGAAATCTTTCGGAAAATAGTCCATCAGACAGAACGGGCGCATCCCCTCCTTTCGGCCGTCGAAGTAGCGCGAATAGTTCTCGATGCCTGGACAATATCCCATCTCCTTAATCATCTCAAGGTCATATTCCACCCTCTGTTTCAGCCTCTTGGCCTCCATCCCCTTGCCATATTCCAGCAACTGGTCGTACCTCTGCTTCAGGTCGTCCTGAATCATGCTCACCGCTTTCGCCGAGCGTTCCTTCGTCGTCACAAAATTGTTTGCCGGGTATATCGAAATCTCGTCAATCTCCTGAATCGTCGCCCCCGAGACAGGGTCAATCACCGTAATCCTGTCCACCTCGTCACCGAAAAACTCGATGCGCACCGCGTCATCACCATATCCTATGCATACATCCACCGTGTCTCCGCGCACCCTGAATGTTCCTCTCTTGAAATCGGTCTCCGTCCTCGAATAGAGCCCATCCACAAGCTGATAGAGCAGCCTCGTAAGACTTCTCTGCTCGCCGCGCCTCACTACAACGGTCTGTGAATGAAAGTCTTCCGGATTGCCGATGCCATAGAGGCAGGAGACGCTGGAAATCACAATCACATCCCGCCGTCCGGACATCAGGGCAGACGCTGCGCTCAGACGAAGTTTCTCGATTTCGTCATTGATGCTCAGATCCTTTTCTATATAGGTGTCGGTCGTGGGAATATATGCCTCCGGCTGGTAGTAGTCGTAGTAGGAGACGAAGTATTCGACGGCATTGTTCGGAAAGAACGACTTGAACTCTCCGTAGAGTTGGGCGGCGAGGGTCTTGTTGTGGCTGAGAATGAGCGCCGGCCGCTGGAGTCTTTCAATCACGTTAGCCATCGTGAATGTCTTTCCCGACCCCGTTACGCCTAGTAGCGTCACCGCGTCCACACCCTGTTTCAGAGCTTTGCATATCCCGTCAATCGCCCCCGGCTGGTCACCGGAAGGCTTATAATCCGATACAATCTTGAAATTCATTGTTTTGAATATCTTTTTGGTCTATATGTTTTTTCTCATCGGTCACATACTCCCGGTATGCTCCCTCTTCCAAAAATCATCTATCCTCAAAAATCTTATTCAAAAATCTATGGTGATTTTCTCTTGGAATTTCTGAATTTGATATTGAGTATGTTGTTGTACAATGTGTTATCTTTGTGAGTACATCTGTTCGTAGTAGCGTAGGTAGTCGCCTGAAGTGACATTGTCCATCCATTCCTGGTTGTCGAGGTACCACCTCACTGTCTTCTCGATGCCCTCCTCGAACTGCAGCGATGGTTCCCAGCCGAGTTCCCTCTGGAGTTTCGTGGAGTCGATGGCATAGCGGGCATCGTGTCCGAGGCGGTCGGTGACATATGTTATGAGATTCATGTCCTCGCCCTCAGCGCGTCCGAGCAGCCGGTCCACCGTGTTGATGACCACCTTTATGATGTCGATGTTCTTCCATTCGTTGAAACCTCCGATGTTGTAGGTTTCGGCCACTCGCCCGCGATGAAAAATCAGATCAATCGCCCTTGCATGGTCCTCGACGAAGAGCCAGTCACGCACATTTTCTCCCTTTCCGTAGACCGGGAGCGGCCGGCGGTGACGTATGTTGTTGATGAACAGGGGTATGAGTTTCTCCGGAAACTGATAGGGGCCATAGTTGTTCGAGCAGTTGGTCACGATCGTCGGCATGCCGTAGGTGTCGTGGAACGCTCGTACGAGATGGTCTGACGATGCCTTGGATGCGGAATATGGCGAGTGCGGGTTATATTTCGTCGCCTCGCGGAAAAAATCTTCACCATATGCGAGATGGTGGCTGCCCGATGACGCCTTTGTCGAAAACGGCGGTTCTATGCCTTCCGGGTGAGTCATCGCGAGCGCCCCGTAGACCTCATCCGTTGAAATGTGGTAGAAAAGCTTGCCTTCGTAGCCTTCAGAGAGCGATTCCCAATAGAGCTTTGCCGCCTGAAGCAACGCCAGCGTGCCCATGACATTAGTTCTTGCGAATGTGAAAGGATCTTTTATGGACCGGTCCACATGACTTTCTGCCGCGAGGTGAATGATGCCGTCAATGTGTTCCTCTCTCATCAGACCGCATATCCCTTCGAAGTCGCAGATGTCCATCCTCACGAATCTGTAGTTGGGACGACCTTCGACATCACGCAGATTGGCGAGATTGCCGGCGTAGGTCAGCTTATCGACGTTAATTATCTTATATTCAGGATATTTATTGACGAAAAGTCGCACTACGTGGCTTCCGATGAACCCGGCGCCTCCCGTTATCATTATTGTTTTGGCTGTGCTTGACATGTCCTTAGTATTTTCGATATGTTGTTATATCATCATTCGGTTTGCAAAAGGTTTGCGATGCACCGTTTGAGCGAATCCGTCCAATAAGGTATCTTCAGACCGAATGTCTCCTTAATCTTCGTCTTGTCGAGAACGGAATATGGCGGACGCTTCACCGGACTCGGAAACTCGTCGCTGTGGCAGGGGAGCACGTCGCAACCGGTGTTTCCGGCATATTCCGCAGTCATCTTCGCGAAATCGAACCATGAGCACACACCCTCGTTGCTGAAATGATAAATACCTGTCTTTGAATATGATGCCGGAGTATCTGCCGCAGCCTTCCCTCCGTCTGTGCTTCCGTTCCCGCTAAGGCGTTCTTCCTTCCAGTCCGAAAGCACGGCCTCAATCGCCCTTGCCAAATCCAGCGCGTAGGTCGGAGTTCCCGCCTGGTCGAAGACCACCTTAATCTCGGGTTTGGAGGCGGTGAGCGCCATCATCGTCTTGCAGAAATTCTTCCCGAATTCGGAGTAGAGCCACGCGGTACGAAGAATCACCCAGTCTCCGCCGACTGCCCGAATCCGCTCCTCTCCGTGGAGTTTTGTGAGTCCGTACACTCCCGTAGGCGTTCCCCTCTGCTCCTCCCGGCACGGCACATTGTATGGCTCCTTCCCGAACACATAGTCCGTGGAAATCTGCACCATAAGCCCTCCGGTCTCCTTCATCGCCATAGCGAGATTCTCCGGAGCAACGGCGTTCAACCGCTCCGCCGTTTCAAAGTTCGACTCCGCAGCGTCAACGTTTGTGTATGCCGCACAATTCACAATGGCCTCAATCCCATATTCCTTCACCGCGCATCTCACTGCACCCAGGTCCGTTATGTCCAAAAACGTAGTCTCGACGCCCTCCGGCATCACGACGTCCGTGAACACATATCTGTCGCCGCTCTCTTTTGCGACTATGCGCATCTCATTGCCCAACTGACCGTTGGCTCCTGTCACAAGTATGTTCATAATTCAACCGCAAATATTTCAGTCCAGATTGAAGTCCCCTCTCTGCTTCACCTCATCGATGACCCGGAGAAGGTAGCGGCCATATTCGTTCTTCATCATCGGCGCCACCACCTCGCGCATCTTCGCCTCGTCAATCCAGCCCTTTCGGTAGGCGATTTCTTCGAGGCAGCCGATTTTCAGCCCCTGCCTCTTCTCGATGACCTCGATGAATGTCGACGCTTCGGAAAGGCTGTCGTGAGTGCCGGTGTCGAGCCACGCGAATCCGCGTCCGAGAGAGCGGACCTTCAGCGTCCCATCCTCAAGAAACCGCTGGTTCACGGTTGTAATTTCCAGTTCGCCGCGTGCCGAGGGAGTGATTCCTTTTGCGATTTCCACAACTTTGTTCGGGTAGAAATAGAGTCCGACCACAGCGTAGTTTGACTTCGGATGCTCGGGCTTCTCCTCAATGGAAAGACACTTTCCATTCCTGTCAAACTCCGCCACCCCGTATCTCTGTGGATCGGACACCCAGTAGCCGAATACCGTCGCCTTGCCATCGTTTTCCGCATCCGAGACCGCAGAGCGCAACAGTTCCACGAATCCGTTGCCGTGGAAGATGTTGTCTCCGAGCACGAGGCAGACGCTGTCGTCACCGATGAACTCTTCTCCGATTATGAACGCCTGCGCGAGCCCGTCCGGAGAGGGCTGCTCCGCATAGCTGAACTTCACTCCGTAGTCGCTCCCGTCGCCGAGAAGCCTTTTGAATCCCGGCAGGTCGAGCGGGGTGGATATTATCAATATCTCCCGTATTCCTGCACGCATGAGCGTCGAGATCGGGTAGTAAATCATCGGCTTGTCAAAAATCGGAAGCATCTGCTTGCTCACTCCCTTTGTTATGGGATAGAGCCGCGTGCCGGAGCCTCCTGCGAGAACTATGCCTTTCATAATCTATATACTCCCAGTTTTAAAACCAATTCTTTCTTGGATAAAAGGGGATGACCGCTTTTTATTCGCCCCGTCCATTTTTCTTATCCTTCTCGGATATAATAACCTTATCCACTGGAATCCTCCAGTCAATCCCCAAAGCCGGATCATCCCAGGCAATAGCCCCTTCATACTCCGGAGCATAAAAATTGTCACATTTATATTGAAACACAGCCTCTTCCGACAGAACAGAGAATCCGTGGGCAAATCCTTTCGGTATGAAAAGCTGCCTGTGGTTATCTTCCGAGAGTTCGACGGCCACATGTTTCCCGAAGGTAGGGGAGCCCTCTCGGATGTCCACCGCCACGTCAAGCACTTTGCCTTTCACCACTCTCACAAGTTTGCTCTGCTCAAAAGGGGGCTTCTGGAAATGGAGCCCGCGAATCACCCCATAGCAGGACTTGCTTTCGTTGTCCTGCACGAAATTGACCTCACCCACCAGAGAATTGAAGTCCCTCTGCGAGTATGACTCGAAAAAATATCCCCTGCTGTCTCCGAAAACCTTCGGTTCGATGATTACAACTCCTTCTATATCAGTCTTGATAATGTTCATATCCACTCACAATTCTCGTATGCCCTTGAGTTTTCATCGAAATGTCAAAAGGGATGCCGAAACCATCAGATTCAGAACTCTTCGCACTCCATTACTTTCCCGATGACATGGTGCATGTCGTAATATTTGTACTCGGCGAGCCTGCCTCCGAAAATCACTCCGGTTTCCTTGTCCGCAAGTTCTTTGTATTTGAGATACAAGGAGTTGTTCCTCTGGTCATTGATAGGGTAGTATGGCTCGCTGCCGTCCTTCCATTCGGATGAGAACTCTTTGGAAATCACTGTCTTAGACTGCTTGCCGAATTCGAAATGCTTGTGCTCGATGATTCTGGTCCATGGGGTCTCGGCATCGGTGTAGTTCATCACAGCCACTCCCTGATAGTTTTCGCAGTCAAGAACAGAATGCTCGAATCTTACCGTTCTGTACTCCAGTTTTCCGAATCTATAGTCGAAATATCTGTCCACAGGTCCTGTGAAAACGAGTTTTTCCGCCAACGAGTTCCAATGTTCCCTGTCGTCGAAATAGTCGACTCCGGTGCGGCATTCTGTACCTTCGAGCATCTTGTCAATCAACTTGTTATATCCTCCGACGGGCACTCCCTGGAAGGTGTCGTTGAAGTAGTTGTTGTCGAATGTGAAACGGACAGGCAGCCTTCTGATAATTGACGCCGGAAGTTCCGTACATTTACGCCCCCACTGCTTCTGGGTGTATCCCTTTATCAGAATCTCGTATATGTCCTTGCCTATCAGTGAAATAGCCTGCTCTTCAAGATTGCGTGGCTCTGTGATTCCGGCCTCCTCCCTTTGGCTCTGAATCTTTGCCTGAGCCTCCTCGGGGGTTACGACTCCCCAGAGCTTGTTGAAGGTGTTCATGTTGAAGGGAAGGTTGTAGAGCTGCCCCCTGTAGTTTGCGACCGGCGAGTTTACATAATTGTTGAATTCCACCAGCGAATTTACGAAGTTCCATATCTTCCGGTCGGAGGTGTGGAAAATATGTGCTCCGTATTTATGGACATTTATCCCCTCGACTTCTTCGCAATAGAGATTGCCTCCGAGGTGCTGCCTTTTGTCGATGACCAGACATTTCTTCCCGTTCTGTTTTGCGAAATATGCGAAACAGGCGCCATAAAGTCCCGCGCCGACAATCAGATAGTCATATTCTTTGCTTGAGTTTTTCATACTAAACTTGTTTTGAGAAATAGTAGACCCAAGGGCAATGAGCCACCATCCACAGGCGGAAACGCCGTCCGCTTGAGAATACGTCCTTTGTCATCTCTCCGTTTGCGAACCATTGCTTGGCTTCTTTTGACCATTGGCGGATGAACTCCCTTTTCTGCTTGTATGCCAGCCTCTTATAGTTCCATTTATAGCTGCCGAATGCCCGCATCGCCATTACGGGGCCAAGCTTCTTGCTGAGACCGTGACTATCTGCGAACCTTCTGATTTCCGCTTCCTCTTCGCAGACGCAGAATACCTTTCCTGTCGAGCTGACCGAGGAATTAGGGTTGATACGATAGTTGTGGAGGTATTCTCTTATCACCATCATCCTCTGCGTCATGCAGTAGACTTTGAATGCGAATGCCGTGTCCTGATAGCTTGCTCCCGGGGTTTCGAGAAATCTGATTCCGTTGTTGTCCAGAAGGTCCCTGCGGTACAGTCCGGCCCAGATAGACGGCTGAATGTAGAATATGCATTTCTGTTCCAGAGGCTTGAACACCTCGCCGCATCTGTAGAGCCCGCAGTCTTCGAAATTCACGAACTCGCTTTCGCCCGTGACTTCGTTTATTGTCTTGAAAAGGCATCTGACATAGTCGAGATTATATTTTTCAGCAGTTTCGTACAGCCTTTGGAACATGTTTTTCTCGATATAGTCGTCAGATTCGACGATTCCGACATATTTGCCCCTCGCACGGTCGAGCCCCATATTCATGCTCGCTCCATATCCGCTGTTGGGTTTGTCGATGACGACGATTCTGCTGTCACGTTCCGCGAATTTCTGTATGATTCCGAGCGTCCCGTCTTTACTTCCGTCGTTGATGCAGATGATTTCCAAGTCGTCGAATGTCTGAGTCACAATGGATTCGAGGCATTGGTCAAGATATTTTTCGACATTGCAGCATGGTACCAGAATGGATATCGCGGGATTTTTCTCTATGTCTGATGTGTTTCCCATTATAGATATAAGTGTATCAGATTGATTTTTAATTTGTATAAATGTTCGCAAATTTATAAAAATAAAACCATATAACCCAAATCGAACAGAGTTTGAGAGTATTTGGCAATAAATTGTTGAAAATTGAGGTATCTTTGCAACTTTTTCCGAAGACCTGCATCTATATAGGCTGTTTAAAGTGGAAAGGAAGGTATTATATTATGGAACTATCTGAGAAAATATCGGTAATCATCCCCGTCTATAACTCTGCGAAGTATCTTGAGAGGTCTTTGCGCAGCGTTATGGAGCAGACATACCGTAATCTGGAGATAATCTGTGTGAACGATGGTTCGACGGATTCATCTGAGCAGATTCTTCGGTCTCTTGCGGCCGAGGATTCCCGAATCAGAGTTATCAGCCAGAAAAATGCTGGGCAGGGTGCTGCCCGAAATGCGGGAATAGAAGCCTCCACGGCCCCGTGGCTGACTTTTCCTGACTCTGACGACCTGCTCGTTGAGGATGCTTACGAAACCGCAATGAAGGCCATAGAGGAAAATAATCCTGACATGGTGCATTTTTCCATGAAAGTCGTGACGGATACAGATGCCGAATCCTGCAGCCAGGACAGTGAATACTATTCGGTGAAGACGGACGGACTTTGTCCTGTTACGGATGAAATTATCTGTGAGGCAGACAGTTCCGTGAGCAACAAGTTTTTCCGCCGTTCGATAATCGACAAATACAATATCCGTTTTGAGCACATCCGCTATGAGGACTTTCAGTTCTCGCGGCAATATCTTTCCGTTGCAAAGAATGTATATTGCATAAGCCGTCAGCTCTACACATATATAAGGCATGCCGGCTCGACAATGGATCAGACTTTCAGGGGGACGGTGCACTCAATAGACCATCTGACGGCATTCGTTGCAGTTGCCGACTTTTTCGACCGTAATCTTCCGAAGGCCCGTGCCCTCAATCTCCAGGCTCGTTTTTTTCTTTCCTGCTATTGGCTTGCAGTCAAATATGCTACGGATTCATCGATTCCTGACATTGTAAGAAAGGCAGAGTCCATTTATGGGGGAAGACTCAGCCTTGCAAATCTTGTCGGCCGCAGATACCGCTATGGCACTCTGTGCTTTTACGAGAAAAAACCGCTGCATTTCGTTACGGAAGCGCTTGAGTTCCTGTTCTCAATCCGCTATGAGCCGCACAGCTACAAGCCATATAAGGTCATGAGACTCATGGGATTACCCTTGTCTAAGGTTCCTGTAGTCTAATGTGATGATTTTATAAGGTGCCAGGCCATTGTCCCGGGCGCAGGCGAGTTTGCCGCCTCCGACCTGTATTCCGTTTTCTGGAACATGGCTTTCCGAGTCACCTCCTTCCAGAGTTCCGGGCTGTATGGCTCATCCCTGTGGACGAACCAGAGTTCGTGTGCGGCGTCATTGTCGATTTTCGGCATCTTTCTGAACTCTTCAGCCGCAGCCTCGTTGTTCTCAACCAGCATCATGAAAAGCAGCTGGTGGATGAAATAGTCCATGGCTCTGTCTTCTCTTCTCCAATATTCGTAAATGAGTTCAAGCCAGGCTTTTGCGAGGAAGTTTCCTTTCTTTGCGCGTATGAAGCAGTTCTGAATGTCGGCGTAGCTGCCGGTTATCACCTCGCCGCTTGTATAGACGAAGAATCCGCGTTTCCATAGTTCTGCGGGCAGTGGGGCGGGGATATAGTCCGTCGCGTCGAGCCAAAGTCCTCCATATTTTACCAGCAGGGCGAGCCTGCAGATGTCGGTATAATGGGCATGACCTATCTTTCCTTCTTTCCGTTTGCGGATTATGTGTTCAGGCAGTTCAATCCATTCGGGAATGCTTTTCTCGTCCAGGATTACAAGGGGCTCTGGACAGTTTTTTCTTGCGCTCTTCCAGCAGGCTTTTGCAATTTCCGGGGCATTTTCTTCGCCCTGAAGCCAAATGCTGAAGATTCTTTCCTTTTCTCCCATCCCCTTGGGATTTCCACTATTTTCAACATCATTTCCGGGAAAATCGTGGGAGCCCTCCATCTGGTTTGGGCGGAGTTCGCGGATAAATTCGTTGTATGGCTCCAGAGCATGGCAGACGGCTTTTCTTATCACCTCGCCTCTTCTGTGCCTGCGTTCCAGCCGTGATTTCCAGAAAGGATTGAGAATATGTCCTTTTATTATGATTTCTACTTTATAGTTCATTTTTCTTCTTTTGCTTTTGCCGATTTTTTAAAATTCTTCCCATAATGGACGAAAAAACAATCGTTTATGCACAAACAAAGATAAACAAAAACTTTATAAAATGTAAAAAAATATCTAAATTTGCAGCGGATTGTGTGCCGTGGGGCGAAGAGCCTTTTCTGCGGCATGCTTTTGGGATTTTAAGATATTAAAAGCTAAACAATTATAAAACAATTTTATGATTTATTCACACGAAGTGCAGCAGATGTGCTGCGTTGCAAAGGGACCGAATCATGGTCCCGCTCCAATTCCTGAAGAGGGAAAATGGGTAAAAGCTAAAGAAGTTACCGATATCTCCGGCCTTACACATGGTATCGGCTGGTGCGCTCCTCAGCAGGGAGCCTGCAAGCTTACGCTCAACGTGAAGGACGGAATCATCCAAGAGGCTCTCGTCGAGACAATCGGATGCTCAGGAATGACCCACTCTGCCGCAATGGCTTCTGAGATTCTTCCGGGCAAGACCATTCTCGAGGCTCTCAACACCGACCTCGTGTGCGATGCAATCAACACCGCGATGCGTGAACTTTTCCTCCAGATTGTCTACGGACGCACCCAGTCAGCTTTCTCCGAAGGCGGACTTATGATTGGCGCCGGACTTGAGGACCTCGGAAAGGGACTCCGCAGCCAGGTAGGCACGCTCTATGGAACACTTGCAAAAGGACCTCGCTATCTCGAAATGGCAGAAGGTTACATCAAGACTCTCGCTCTTGACAAGGATGATCAGATTTGCGGATATGAGTTCGTTCATATGGGTAAATTTATGGACCTCGTAAAGAAGGGCGTTGACGCAAATGAGGCTCTCAAGCAGGTGACCGGTTCTTACGGACGCTTCACCAAGGAGGCTGGTGCCGTTAAGTATATTGATCCACGTAAAGAATAAGGAGAAAAGACAATGATAAGAGAAGTTAAGTTCGAAAGCCAGGATCGTCGTATCAAACAGATACTTGCTGTCCTCAACGAAAACGGTATCAAGGATATTGAAGAGGCCAACGCGATTTGCGACCAATTCGGTCTCGATCCTTACAAGACCTGCGAAGACACCCAGCCAATCTGCTTCGAGAACGCAAAGTGGGCATACGTTGTCGGCTCTGCAATCGCAATCAAGAAAGGTTGCAAGAACGCTGCTGAGGCTGCTGAGGCAATCGGTCTCGGCCTCCAGGCATTCTGCATCCCCGGTTCTGTAGCTGACGACCGCAAGGTCGGTCTTGGTCACGGAAACCTCGCAGCGATGCTTCTTCGCGAGGAGACAAAATGTTTCGCATTCCTCGCAGGACACGAGTCTTTCGCTGCTGCTGAGGGAGCAATCAAAATTGCTGCAAAGGCAGACAAAGTTCGTAAAGAGCCTCTCCGCTGCATCCTCAACGGTCTCGGAAAGGACGCCGCTCAGATTATTTCCCGCATCAACGGATTTACATACGTTCAGACAAAGTTCGACTACTACACAGGTAAGCTTGAGGTGGTTCGTGAAATCGCCTACAGCGACGGTCCGCGTGCAAAGGTAAAGTGCTATGGTGCAGACGACGTTCGTGAGGGCGTTGCAATCATGTGGCACGAGGGAGTTGATGTTTCCATCACAGGAAACTCCACCAACCCTACCCGTTTCCAGCACCCTGTTGCCGGCACTTACAAAAAGGAGCGTATCCTTGCCGGCAAGCCATATTTCTCAGTGGCTTCAGGTGGTGGTACAGGCCGTACTCTTCACCCGGACAATATGGCGGCGGGTCCTGCATCTTACGGTATGACTGACACTATGGGTCGTATGCACTCTGACGCTCAGTTCGCAGGTTCTTCTTCTGTTCCTGCACACGTTGAGATGATGGGATTCCTCGGAATCGGAAACAACCCGATGGTTGGTTGCACAGTGGCTTGCGCAGTTGACGTTGCCACTGCTCTCAACAAATAATCAGTATAACAATTTTATTATGAAAAAGTTATTTACAATTATGGCGGTTCTTTCCCTTTCTGTGGCAGCATTTGCCCAGGAAGACGGAAACAGGGATGCCGACGGCAAGATTGTCCGAGGCCCTTATGAAACCAACAGTTTTTGGGATAACTGGGGCATCGGTGTCGCCGGTGGTGTCAATTTCATCGGCGACCGCAATGTGAAGCCGGGTGTCGGAGGTAACTTTGAATTCAATGTTTCAAAGTATTTCACTCCGTGCTACGGCTTGAGATTCGGATTCCAGGGAATCACCGCACGAGGTTCTGCGAACAAGGAGTATCAGCCGTTTTTCTACACGGAGAAGGACGGACGCTATGTGAATCGTATAGGCTTAGGCTACATTCACGGCGACTTCATGTGGAACATTTCCAACGAGTTTTGGGGCTATAGGGAGTCACGCGTCTACAACTGCGTTCCTTATCTCCACGCCGGTCTCCTTCTCACAGGAAACCGCAACAATGCTGACAGCAAGCTCAAGTTCGGCAAAGAACTTGGAGCCGGAGCCGGTATCTACAACTCATTCAAGGTCTGCAAGAGACTCGACATCACTCTTGATGTCCGCGGAATCCTTTACAACGGACGGGCAATAGCTCTTCCCAATGGTGTATCCGGTGAGATTTCTGTTTCTGCCGGTCTTAACGTGAATCTTGGCAAGACGGCTGCGTGGAAGCGTTCAGCAGGCATTTCTCCTAAACAGTGGAAAGATGCCAACGATGCGCTTTCAGATGCCAACAGTGCTCTTGACAAGGCAAAGGCTGACGCCGCAGCCAAGGACAAGGCTCTCGCCGCAAAGGATGAGGAACTTGCTAAGGCAAAGGCTGATGCAGAGGCTGCAAGAAAGGCAGCAGCAGAGAAGAAAGCCGTTCTTTCTGACGTGACCCCTGCAACGATGTACTTCAACATAGGCGAGTCCGAGCTTCCTGTCAAGGAGCGTCTCCACCTCGACTACTATGTCAAGACTGTCATCGCCAATGTGGACGAAAACAGGACTATCGTGATTACCGGTACTGCCGACAAGAACACAGGTTCAGCTTCACGCAACCGTAAACTTGCAGAGAAACGTGTGCAGTATGTTCAGGATCTGCTCGTCAACAAGTACAACATCGCTCCTTCACGCATCGTCGCGAAGTCTGAGGTTGTGAAGGCTAAGTCAGCGGATGCGCCATTGTCTCGTTCTATCGTGATCGCCCTCTAATATGGGGCGCCTAAAAGGCGGTCTGCGGCGTTGGACACTTCGTCAAAATCCTCACAACCATAAGGTTGCTGCGGTATTTGACTTCATCGTCCGCCTTGCATCCCATCCTTTTATGCATCCCCTAATATAAGTTTGATCCCGGAATTTGACTCAGTTCAAATCCCGGGATTTTTGCTATAGTGGATTGCAGAGAGGCAAAAAGATGAAGAAAAGGATGGAGTGCAAGGCGCTCGGCGAAGGGGAAACCGCAGCAACCTAATGGTTGTGAGGATTTCACCAAGACGAGCAACGAAGCAATCCGCCTTTTATTCGCTTTTTGCCAAAACCTGCAGGTGGTAATCAGCCCGTATCTTATCAATAATAGAGCAGACCAGTTCAAACGTGCGACTGTCGCGGGTGTAGCGGGCAGGTGTGATAAAATTGACACGCCCCTGTTTCAGAAGCGTCCGTGCGGTTTTGATCTTCTTGGGAATCAACGGATTGTAGACGCCGATTGAATGTCCGCCGAACATCTTCACAATCTTCATGCACGGGACATCGGTCTCGCCGTCTCCGAAATAAATCATGTGGGGGAACGGAATCCTCTTCTTGTCCTCAACCTGACTCTCGTTGACTTTCTTGTTGTCCCTTATACTCAGGATTCCCTTGTTTATCTTGAACAGAAATTGGGTCTTCGCGGTGTAGTCAACCGCGACACCGGGCCAAATTGCCACACCGTCTTCATTATAGAGGTAGGAGCATGCGAAAATTCGCTTGAACTCTTTGGCAATCGGTGTTCCCTCTATCATTTCGGCGAGTCCGGACGAATTGATGTAGTGTTCCACTATGACACCGTGCTCCTTTCCATATTCATTGACGGCGGAGAACCATTCCTTCACTCCCTCAAAAAGTTCTATCTTTTTCCCGAAACGACGGAAATCCTTTCTTGTAAGTCGTATTCCGAGTCTACGGGCCTCATCGAACATGAGTTTCATATAACTCAAGATGTTGCTCGCGTCCTGTTCTATTGCAATGTCATCGCTTTCGGTCCAGAATTCCTTAGGGTCTTTCCCTATAGCCTGGATAAATCCGAATTCCTGCATGTTTCCCGGAGAGAGGGTCCCGTCGAAGTCGTAAACGAGCGCAACAATTGGTTTCTTTCTCATCATATCCAAATTTTTACCACATAAAATGAGATATTTCGCCACAAATATAGAAAAAATAAGCTTCTGATGCGTCTTTTCATTAATTTTGCCGACGTTTTGAGTTATTCATGGAAAAACTGACAATATGACGAATAAACCAATGAAACATTATTTCACGAGGCTGACAGAAGCAATCCGTGAAAATTGGGAAACTCCGGCTCTCTGCAACTACCGGGGAGACGAGTTTACTTTCGGGCAGGTGGCGACTCTCATCGCGAAGTTCCATATATGTTTTGAAGAAGGCGGGGTGAAGAAGGGCGACAAGATTGCTCTTTGCGCGAAGAATTCCGCGAAATGGGGAATATCTTTCCTTGCAATCAACACCTACGAGGCAATCGTTGTTCCTATTCTTGCTGACTTCACTCCAGAGAGCGTCAACTCCCTTGTCGACCATTCTGAAAGTGTGATTCTCTTCACGAACGCCGACATGTGGAAGAAGTTGGACATCAAGGCGATGCCGCGGGTTCACACCGTCATTTCAGTTGACGACTTTTCCCTTCTCTACACCTCTCACGAAAATGTCCGCACAGCAATGAAGAACCTTCAGGCTGCGTTTGAGAAGAAGTATCCTCTTGGATTCACCCGCGAAAACGTCAATTATCCGACCGATAATGACAAGGAACTTGCGATAATCAACTACACTTCAGGCACAACGAGCGCACCTAAGGGTGTCATGCTCCGTTACGAGTGTCTCAGCGCAAATGTAGAGTTCGGTCAGGAGCACATCCCGTCCCATCCGGGCGACAAGATTGTCTCAATGCTCCCGATGGCTCATATGTACGGAATGATGTTCGAGCTCATCTATCCGCTCTGCGGCGGCTCAACCATCTACTACCTCGGTAAGACACCGACACCGGCCCTGCTGCTCGGTGCGATGAAGGAGGTTCATCCTTATCTTGTCGTCACGGTTCCGCTCGTCATGGAGAAAATATTTAAGTCTGCCGTCCTTCCTGTTGTCAGCAAGCCGGTCGTGCAGTTTGCCTTGAAGGTTCCTGGCGTCAATACCATTATTTACAAGAAAATTCGCGAGAAACTTCTCGATGCTTTCGGCGGCAAGGTTCAGATGTTTATTATGGGCGGTGCAGCGCTTAACCCGGAAGTTGAGATGTGGTTCCGCAAGATCGGTCTTCCGTTCACAATTGGCTACGGAATGACGGAGGCGGCTCCTCTCCTCGCCTATGAAGACTGGAAGAAGTTCGCGCTCCGTTCCTGTGGAAAGGCTGTTGACAGGGCTGAGGTTCGCATCGACTCCGAAGACCCGCAGAATGTTGTGGGACAGATTCAGGCACGCGGAACGAGCATAATGAGCGGTTACTACAAGAACGATGAGGCAACAAAGGCAGCATTCTCTGAGGACGGATGGCTCAACACCGGAGACCTCGGAGTGATTGACGCCGACGGAAACATATTCATCCGCGGACGCAGCAAGAATATGATTCTTTCCTCAAACGGACAGAATATCTATCCGGAGGAAATAGAGGCTGCGGTGAACAATCAGCCGTATGTTGTTGAGTCTGTGGTCGTTGACCGCGCTTCGAAACTTGTCGCACTTGTCTATCTCGACCAGAAGCAGATTGAGACTGACGGGCTTGACGGTGAGGCCCTTTCAGAGAAAATGCATGACATGCAGGTTATTCTGAACAAGTCTCTTCCATCGTATAGCCAGATATCGAAGGTCGAGATTGTCGACAAACCGTTTGAAAAAACTCCTAAAATGAGTATCAAGAGGTTCCTTTACAGGTAATCTCTCTGCATACATACATACTTACATACATACAACGCTTATTTTTAAGGATTCCGGGCTTGGTTGTGAAATCGGGCCCGGTTTTTCTTTGCTCTGACAAAGGACTGACAAAATGTCGCTTTCCTTATTAGTGGTATCGCTTTTGAGACATTCCGGCATCATATATTGTGATAAATAAAAAACTAAATATTATGGCAAACGGAAAAATAGGTGTAACAACGGAAAACATATTTCCGGTAATCAAGAAGTTCCTTTATTCGGATCATGAGATATTCCTTCGTGAATTGGTGGCCAATGCTGTCGATGCGACTCAGAAGATGAAGGCGCTCGCGGCTTCCGGTGAGTACAAGGCTGAACTCGGAGAACTGAAGGTGCGGGTCGAACTGGACGAGGCCGCGAAGACGCTTAAGGTTGTGGACAATGGCATAGGTATGACTTCCGAGGAGGTTGACAAGTACATCAACCAGATTGCATTCTCTTCAGCAGGCGAGTTTCTTGAGAAATACAAGGATCAGATAGGCAATATTATAGGTCATTTCGGACTCGGTTTCTACTCGGCATTTATGGTGGCCGACAAGGTGACGATTGAGACGCTGAGTTGGAAGGAGGGAGCGAAGGCCGTGAAGTGGACTTGCGACGGCTCCCCTGAGTACACGATGGAGGATTGCGACAAGACTGAGCGCGGAACAGTGATAACGCTCTACATATCGGAAGATGAGGCGGAGTTCGCCACTCGCGGCAGGATTCAGTCGCTGCTCGACAAATACTGCAAGTTTATGCCCGTTCCGGTGATTTTCGGAAAGAAGCAGGAATGGAAGGACGGCAAGTATGTCGACACTGACGAGGATAATGTTGTCAATACGGTGGAGCCGCTCTGGACGCGCAAGCCTTCCGAACTGACTGACGAAGACTACAATAAGTTCTATCATGCCCTCTATCCGATGGCTGAGGACCCGCTGTTCCACATTCACTTGAACGTTGATTTCCCGTTCAACCTCACGGGTGTTCTTTATTTCCCTAAGATTAAGGATCAGATGGAGATTTCCCGTAACAAGATTCAACTCTACTGCAACCAGATGTTCGTGACGGACTCTGTCGAGGCTATTGTGCCTGACTTCCTTACGCTTCTGCATGGTGTGATTGACTCTCCGGATATTCCGCTGAATGTCTCAAGAAGCTATCTTCAGTCTGACGCCAATGTGAAGAAGATCTCCGGCTACATTACCAAGAAGGTTGCAGACCGTCTTGAGGAGATTTTCAAGAACGAGCGGCAGTCTTTTGAGGAAAAATGGGACAATGTCAAGTTGTTCATAGAGTATGGTATGATTTCGGACGAGAAGTTCTGCGAGAGGGCGCTTAAGTTCTGCCTCTTCAAGAACACGGACGGAAAGTATTTCAGCATAGACGACTACCGCAAGGCTGTGGAGGCCGAGCAGACCGACAAGGACAAGAAACTTGTCATTCTATATGCTACGGATCCGCAGTCGCAGTATTCCTACATCGAGGCCGCGAAGAACAAGGGCTACGACGTGCTGCTGCTTGACTGCCATCTTGACTCCTATTTTGTGAATATGCTGGAGGCTAAGCTTGAGAACGTGAAGTTCGCACGCGTGGACTCGGATAGCGTCGACAGGCTCATTGTCAAGGAAGATGTGAAGAAGCCGGAACTTTCAGAGGATGAGAAGAAGGCTCTGGACGAGATTTTCAAAGCCGGACTTCCAACGGAAATCGAATGGAACATCGAAGCCGACAACCTCGGAAAGGATGCGGCTCCTGTTCTCATCACGCAGTCTGAGTTTATGAGGCGTTATCGCGAGATGTCGAAACTTGGAGGCGGGCTGAACTTCTACGGCTCTATGCCTGAGTCCTACAGCCTTACTGTCAATCTGGAGAACCCTCTTGTTGAGGAACTTCGTGGTGCCGATGCGTCAACAGACGAAGCAAAGGCAGCCCGCGACGAGAAGGCGCGTCAGATTACGGACTTGGCGCTTCTTGCCAACGGATTGCTTAAGGGAAAGGGACTTGCAGACTTCATATCAAGGAGTTATAAGTTGCTTTAGCCTTGTCATGGAATATTTGTCCAGAGAACGTTACGACCAGATTGCCTCGGAACTCGACAGACTTATAAATGTCGAGTATCCGAGGATTAAGGATGATCTGGCGGAGGCACGCGCCCAGGGCGACTTGAGCGAGAACGCTGGCTACCGTGCAGCGAGACGGGCTCAGGGGAAGGCTATAAGCCGTATAAAGTTTCTACAGAAAATACTGCAATATTCTCGCGTCATCGACACGTCTGCGTTGCCGAAGGACAGGGTTTCTTTGCTGAGCAGAGTTGAGTTCACGAACCTTTCTTCGAATGTCAGGATGACCTACACCATCGTGAGCCCTCATGAGATGGACATCGATCATGGTAAGATTTCCTGCAAGTCACCGATAGGAATGGCCCTAATGGGGAAGAAGACCGATGAGGTGGTTGAGGTTCAAGCTCCGTCCGGCACTTTCCGGCTGCGCATCGATAACATTATTGTCGAGAAGTGAGCTCTGGGAGGGGCTATCCTTTCTTTCCTTCCTTACCATCGCCGCAAGGGCTCAAAAGAGGTGTTTCGCACTTGCGAAACTAACTTGTCAGTCATTTCGGTTCTACTTGTTTATCAGAACTGTTAACAGGGAGCTGTTTCGGATCGTCCGGCTTCATATTCACGGTTAGAGCCATAATGACACAAAGGATGATGAAGAGCAGCAATGTTCCGGCCAAGAAAGCAAATGTCTCCAACTGGAGAAGCACATAGACAACTCACATTTGCCGATGCGACACAATTTTGCATATAGTACAAAATTTCCCTTAATCGTGAGATCTGCTGTGTAAACGGATACATCATAAATCGACCGATGAAGTTCACGGGATACTGAGTTCACAACATACTTGAGACTGTCAGGGTACAAAGAGGCCTTAATAGCCTCCGCGTTTTTAGCGACTATTTAATGCTCATTTGCTCAATAGGTAAACAGAGGGTGAACAAAAAGTCTTTTTTGTAAGGACTGTTGATTACCTGGTTCGAGTACTTCTTGAACTCCATCTGATCCATCTCCAGAATAACCCCTTTGCTAAAAGTTATGACACGATGGTCGGAATTCTTGTTGCCATTTTCGCTGCAGTCCCGTTTCCGATTTTGATGCAGCCGATATAAGCTTATAGGCACAGTTCTTATTTCATTGGCCCGGGCTGAATTCCTTTGATCCAGTCCTTTGCGTATTCGTAATCCTCGGCGAACCAATCGTAGCTGAACTTGAATTCCTTGTGGCATTTAGGCCCTACGGCGATGTTGAGCGTTATATAATAAGCTTTTGCCTTTAAGGTATATTCGAGTCCGGTGTTGAGCATAAGATCTGTAATCATCGGCTTTGCGGACTGCTTGACGATTTCTGTAATCACATTTTCCTTCTTCTCGTCAAGACTGCTGCTGCTCATAATGGCATTCATCGCGGTCCGCAGACTATACATATTCTGGATGATGAATTTCAAAAGAGCAATGATCCGCATCTTCCCTTCTACATATATGTAATGGGATTCCAAATATATGACACCGCAGCCAAAGCAGACCCTCATGCCTAGCAGGTGTTCGATGATAATTTGATGCCCGCTCAAGTTGACGGAAATAGGTCCTTTGTTCCCGGGGATAATAGCTTTGTAGATATCAGCCAACCAAAATTGTTTTTCCTCGCAATCAATCTTCAACTTGGCATTATAGTCGATTGCCTCGTCATAGAATTTCTTATAGAGGATTTCAAGCGCTCGTTTCTTATTCATACCAGTATCAATTTATGTCCATAATGCATACTCGTCCCGATTTCTCCATCCAGGAGTGATGCTTGTCAAAGCATTGCCGGTCCTCGCAAACCCATAGAAGTTTTGTCCGAAATCCTTCAGGGAGCTGCGGCTCTGGAGCATACCCGTCAGTCAGAATCACCATCCCTTCATAACCATTTTCGTGAGCATATTGAATAGGCTCCTCAAAACTTGTCCCACCGCGACCTATAGCCGTCACGTTCTGTAGTTTCTTCCTGACGCTTTGTACTACACGCACGCCACAGTCGAACTGGATGGCATCCACAGTCTCGAACCCATATCTGAATGCACTATTGATAACGCAATAGAAGTATTTAAGTGTTTCTGTCGATATGGAGCCACTGACATCTACGGCAATCAAAACCGAAGTGTCGAATTTTCTGATAGACCCCATATTCTCAAAGCCTGTCCTGCGGTTGGGACGCATTCGTGTTAGTTTGCGCTTCGAGGACAATATGCTGGCCCTAAACCCGCTGAATACATCTTTCCAATTGATTTTACCATTCGTGGATGCAATCAGTTTCTCGGCAAAGGCTCCTGCAAGAGATCCCCACTCCTTGATGTTGTTAATTTGGTTGTTGATGAGAGCCAGCATCATTGCATCTTCTTCCCATAATTCCACTACATCAGAATTCTTATCGGCTAGGGTCTTGGCTTTTTCCGTTGCGTCTCCGTCACCGGAGCAAGGGTCTATGCCCGTCAGAGGCCTTGAAAGCGACTCCTGAACCTTTACACAATACCATTCGTAAGTCCGCCCACATTCCAGATTGAGATTCTCCGGACGTTCGATATATACTTTCGCTTTACGATAGTTGTCACCAATCGTCAGATTACTCCCAACGGCTATCGCTTTATCCTCGCATCCGTCAGGCTTTCGCTCATATGGATGCTTGAGAAGGATGCGTATAGCCTCTATCATTATCGTTGCCTCCAGTTTCTCATCATTAAGCAGGCTGCAAAGTTCTGGATTGTATTCTATTTTGCGCCGGCCGATTCTCATCGGACAGGTGATATCCGAGTTCTCCACGATGTCGTGGGTGCAGACTGCACAGAAGAGCGCCGGCTCTTGTAGGAACCAGCGTTCGATTATCGCAGTTATACGGTCATTCATTGTATGCCTCTTACGTAAACGATCATCGACATTGTGAGAACGCGGCATTTCCTTGCGATGATTGATACCGCCTTCGGATAGGTCTGGCTAACATACAAGTTGGCGAAATGTGCAGCCGCTTCCTTTTTCTCTTTTGTAAGGAACGAGAAGTATGCATCCAGATTGTTGCAAATCGTTTTCTCGTCGGATGCGGAAACCTTCTCGACTTCCAAATAACGATAAATGGCATCATTGATTGCCGATATGTCGTGAAGCGGATATCCGGCAAGTGTCTGGAGATGGTAATCAAGATGCATAAGCACCTCTTTCCCGGACAAAAGCCTTGCGGAGGACAGACTGGTCAAGAACGCTGATGCGGCCTTTACGCCAACAATACTTGAGATTGCTTTTTGAAATATTGGTCCCAGTTCATCCCGACCACTGATGATGTCGGAAACCCTCTTCCATCCGCGCCGGTCAGGATTCTTCATCAGGCCGGTATCGGCACCCTCCTTTGCATCCGGGTCACGGTCAAGCCAGATTGCGTTTTCTTCGATAAATGATAGTAGCCTCGGATCACATTTACAGCGACGAGCCCACAGCAGCCATTCCTGCACCGAGGGTCTGAAGTTGATGATGTTGAATCGGGATACCAGAGCCGGGTCCAGGTCGGTAAGTTGATACTGGTTTCCCTCATTTACTGCGCTGATGATGCGGCTGCCTTCGGGTAGCCTGCGGCCTGCGAGTTTTCTGTTCAGAGCCAGATCCATTATGGTTTGCAGCACTTCTGGACATGCGCGATTGAGTTCGTCCAGAAAGAGAACTATTGGTTTTCCGTCCAACGGGAACCAGTACGGGGGCATAAAGTCGGTCTTGCCTGTAACTTCGTTCTTGGTAGGGATTCCGATAAGGTCTCCGGGATCGCTCATCTGCCCAAGGAAAAGTGCGATGACCGGCATTCCTTTGGCCGAAAAGTATTCGGTGAGGATTTCCGATTTTCCGATTCCGTGATTACCCACGAGCATAATATTCTGCTCGTCCGACATAATGTCCAGGAGTTTAACCAGCTCCGTGACGTTAGCGTTTACATTTGCCATTAGTGGTTTCTTCTATTTGTTTAACTTTCTGTTCAATTTCGTATCTGAAAAATAGTTTCTCCACAGCATCATTGTTTTCATTTGTTTTTACAAACATACGAACAGCCCCTGCCAATCTATGACAAAGTCGCAAATATTATCAAATTTGCCTGAAAATCTTCTCTCTGCCACGCTTTGGCGTAGTGGGCCGTTATGTTTGCGGAAAATTGATGAATATGAAAACAAATGAAATTTTGAATCGCCTCAGTAATCTTTATCACCAATACGATATTGTCGAGGATAAAGACCTGAAGTCAATCTCAAATGCCCTAATGCGGGATATGCCGAAATATGTTTTGAATGACGTGAGGTATAATTGGCTAAAACGTGGTTTGAACTATACCTTGTGCGCGAAAGCGAGAGGTTTTCTGAAACACCGTGAAAAAGTCGTTCGCTTCAATGAACCAATTTCTGTTCTGTTGGATTATTATAATAACAAGAGAAGCAGGAAAGTGGTTTATGCTCGGATGCAATTGAAAAGAAGATTCGAGTATATGGATGGCTCTGAGCAAAAACAGATTATTCTATCTTTTCTTAACGGGTCAAAATGGGATGTATTCTGGGGTATGTCAAAAGCTTTATTTAGATGGGACAATAGTTTTATTGAACCGATAAAACGGTATTGGGAAGTTGATGACGATGGAAAAAGAGCTGAGTTTTCCCATTATACTGTTCCACTGATAATGAAATATTTTCCAAAACATTACATTCTCAAATACTCACATAGAATCAGCGACTATATGTGCTTTTATGCACAATTATGTATAGTGCTTGGCAATGAAGACGACTTTGAGCTCAATTGGGATTCATTGCTGCCGGGAGAAGATGTTTATGTCAAAGTAAATCTGGGAATTCCCGTGGATATTGACGAAGTCGAAAAATCTATGTGGAAATATATCAAGGAAATAGTCTCCACAAATTGCAGCGAAGAATATACTGAACCAATATTGTTGGATTATCGTTTAGGGAAATACATTTGGTCAATGGGAAAATTGGGAATGCACGATGCTCTTTTCCGATTATACGAATTCTTGATTAAGGCCAAAACTCACATAGAAGCATATAATCTAAACGGACTTTGCAATGTAATAAAAACTGAATTGGAGAAAACCCAACAATAATGATGTCCATCACAGAAGGTATCTGACATTTCTGCCAATCAATGGCAAAGTCAAAATATTTTCATAGTTTTGTGCTATGGCAAGAATTTTTTCACGTTACATCTGGCTCATCAATGCTATTGAGTCACATCCGAACATCACCTTGGAGGAGCTGAACCGCAAGTGGATCAATTCCTGTGTGAATGATACTCATGAACCGCTTTCGGAAAGGACATTCCACCGGCATCGCGTCGAGATTTGGAATGAATTCGGCATTAACATAGCGTGCCAGAAACCGACCAATTCCTATTATCTGGGCGAACCGGACGAGTCCAAACTCACAGAAGTAAAACGCTGGCTCCTTAAGACGATATCCGAGGAGAATGTAGTGATGGAAGGGGAGTCCCTCGGTGACAGACTCCAATTGGAGGAGATTCCGGAAGGAGGGGTGCACCTTCAGACTATCATTTCGGCGATGAAGGAAAAGAAGGAACTTGAGATGACCTACAAGTCCTACTGGTCAGAGCAGTACACCACGTCCTTAGAGCCATTCTTCCTGAAGGCATTTGAGAGACGCTGGTATATCATCGGTATTTCCGGACGGCACTTGGGAGAGCTGCGCACCTATGCTTTGGACAGAATTGTGGACCTGAAGATTACCGGCAAGGATTTCATTTATCCGAAGGATTATGATGCCAAGGCATTCTACACTAATTTCTTCGGGATATTTCACACCGGCGGTAAGCCTGAAAAGGTCGTATTGAAAGCTTCTGAGAACCAGCAGAACTTCCTTCGCTCCTTGCCTCTGCATCACTCGCAGCGAGAAATTGAGTCCGGAGAGGACTATGCCGTGTTTGAGTATTATATCGTCCCCACCTACGACTTCGAGCAGGAACTTCTCTCTTGCGCGAATACAATAGAGGTCCTGAAACCTCAATGGTTGAGGGAGGAGATGAAGAATAAGATAAAGATGATGCTGGAAAAATATTGAAATTTAATATTATGATAGATCTTATTTCAGAATATAATAACGCTAGGTTTATTTCTGAAGAATCGTTAAACAAACCATTCTCAGATAAAATTCAAGCAATTCTTAATAGAGGGTGGGCAATCTCAACTGATATTGAAACTGGAATGGGCCATAATGGAGTAATCATTACTGGGTTGAATCCATCTTATGATAATATTTCTGGAACCGTGAAATACAATTATTCATCAGCAATATCTAATCTCGAAACATGTGATAAGACAAAGGGATGGCATACCAAACTACAGTATTGGATAAGAGCAAAGCAAGTGTTTGGGGCCCCTGGTGAACTGATTTCAAATATTGGATTTATAGATTTATTCCCTATTCGATGTACATCTCAGGCTGATTTTATGATATTCGATTCTGAAGATTCACAAGGCCTTTTAAAGAGTCATCTTCTTAAAGTAACTCAACAGGCGATAGAAGAGTTACATCCAAAGGTTATAATACACGCAAATAAGACATCCGGGTTCTATTGGGGAACAGTTCAAATTAATCCTTGGATGGGATATGTTTCTGAAAGCGTTTTGGATTCAAAATACGATATTCCAGATGGTATCCGCAAATTATGGAGTCCCGAGATTGATATACGGATAATAACTGGTATTAATAATACGAAAAATAGTATTTGGCAATCGCCATCTCAGTTAGTAGGCTCGAATACCTATCTCGTAATATACAAGCAGTTAGGTTTTAAATATATCAAAGACCCGTTGAAAGATCGCAAAGTATTTAAAGATTTATTTGAGCAATTAGGAATAAAATAATGTTGGAAACTCAATGGAAAAAGTCTTATGTTTGCGTATATTTTATCGTTGGAAAATAATAACGTCTAAAAATTATTTTCCGTGTCTACTTCTCGCGTCTGGTGCAATCTGGTACACAAGGTAAGGTTACGATATGTGCTTTACCGCACTTTGTAATACAATTAAATCAGATTTATCGCACTTCGTAATCCGAAAAACGACGGAATACCGCACTTCACTCAAAAAGAATTGCTATCTTTGCCGCAGTTAAGACGCTTTTGCCGTGGACTAAAGACCTCTCTACCAAAAACCAGGCATTCATCAAGGTCGCATTCGATGAATATCTGCGCAAGGGCGGTTTCCCGGAGACATTCAATCTCAAGAATCAACGGGGGTACGTTACCTCCTTGATGGATGCCATTATCAAGAAAGACATCGCCAAACGCTTCAAAATCCGCTATGTGGATGCACTTCGGAAGATGGCCAATTACCTGGTGGACAATTTCTGCCAGGGGGTCGTATATACCACGCTGGCAGATTTGTTTGGATTCGGTTCTGACCATACCGCCGAGAATTACTATTCCTATCTGAAGCAGGCTTTCCTGCTCCAGGGAATCAACAAGTTCTCATTCAAAAGCGCTGAAAGGATAAGGGGCGAAAAGGCGTACATCGTCTATGTGGCCTTCCAGTCCGACCGCGAGAGTACGCTTACAACGGAGAATCTGGGCTACCGTATGGAAAACATCGTGTATATCGAGTTGCTGCATCGCTACAAGAAAGAGAACGTGGACGTATTCTACTACAAGGATGGTTATGAGATAGATTTCGTGGTGGTGGACAAAACCAAGATTCTGGAGCTTATCCAAGTCACCTACAAGATGGATACGGCAAAGACTAGAAACCATGAATTGGGCGGCCTGGCTAAAGGCTACGCGGGGTTCAAATGCGACAAACTCACACTGATATCCCTGAACGAACGAGGTGAAGAAGAGTATGGAGGAGCTAAAATAAAGAAGGTTACTGTAGTTGACTGGCTTCTGGGGAACGTTCTGTAGAATTGTCTCGATTCTTCCGTGCCCCAACTCCGGACCGTCCGTGTAGGAATGCAGCGGCGTTTTCTTTCTGAGTCCGTCCTCCACCCCGTAGAACAGCTCCCGCTGGTGAGCCATGAGTTCTATCAGGAAGCCCCCTCCCTTCTTTCTGATGCAGTCGATGATGTCTTTCTGCGTCGACATGGCGTCGGCAGTGAGTATCTTTCCAGTCATGTCCAGCTTGCCGACAAGGAGAGGCACGGCCTTTATCTCGTTGCCCTTTTTCCTGACCGGCTCCCGTTTCAAGGAAAATTCGTAAATTTGTAAATCTAATCAACAGTCAATGCAGAAGCTTGTATTTATAGATGCCTGTGTGCGCCAGAGCGATTCGCGCACCCTCCGCATCGCGGAACCCATTGTGTCAGCTTTGTCCAAGCGCTATAAGGTTACCCGGTACGACCTTCCGGATATGGACATTGTTCCGCTGAACCCCGGTCTCTTTGAGGAACGCGGCGTGGGTGAGATTCCCGGATGGGCGATGGAAGCGGCGCAATCTATTGCCGCAGCGGATCGTATCGTCATTGCCGCCCCGTTCTGGGATATGAGTTTCCCGGCTGTGTTGAAGTGTTTCTTTGAGCAGACTTCGCTCTTTGATGTCACTTTTACCGACACGGGAAAAACCTGCCAGGGCCTCTGTAAAGCACCGAAGGTGCTCTACATTACCACTCGGGGTATGGATATCTCCACCTGCGACCCTCGCGAACAGGCTACGCCATACCTGAAAGCCCTCGGCAGCCTCTGGAACCTTGGGGAGCTCACCACCATAGCCGCCCAGAATATGGACTACAGCTCCGATGTGGAAATTGAGTCCAAGATTACCGCTTGTATAGAAGATGGCTTGGAACTTGTGAAGAAGTGGTAGGGGTGTAAGGCCTTTCTATGCCCAGTTCAATGGCCTTGGCCTTCAACTCCTCGGCAATTCTGGCCATCCATAAGACTCAACTTATCGAATCCTATTTCTTTTCACTACCTTATTTTACACTTTCATATTGCTGATATTTAATAATTTACAAGCAAATGTTAAAACGTAAGACGCACAGAAAATTACGTTAACAGAATAGATCCGCAATTCAATCTGAAAGAGGTTGCGTCGAAATTCTGTATGTTATTTGAATAGTATTTTCATCCAAATCGATAATTTGGGGTGGAAAAACCGGAGCATATTGTTACAGTATGGCATCTTATTGCCTAGCCTCGGTAGCTAGAATTCCATTTTTCCATCATCTTCTTTCATTTTCAAAAAGGAGGGATGGTCATTCGCTTATATGGGAACTGACCACGATGTGGAAGGAGTGACTGTAAGTCTTTCTATCACAAACGTAGTCAAGTTCGAAAAAACCGAGGAGGAAACGCTGAGGTCCTTCAAGAAAGAGCGTCACGCCCGTGAGATGTGGTCTCACAAGATGGATGCCTTTAATCGGGTAAGTCCTTGTGCAACAATGGAAGAGCGCGTCTACTTCAATGCGGAATTGGCGGACGAATACTATGAGGAGGGACCCAAGAAGGGTTAATACTTCCTGGTCATCTCGTCGAAGTACTCCCAGATGAACACCATAGACATGGTGTCCAGATGTTTATGCGGGTTATCTACCTTCCCGTCCGGCACTTTCCGGCTGCGTATCGATAACATTATTGTCGAGAAGTGAGCTCTGGGTTGCTCAAAAGTTGCGAGGAAAATTTTTTTTCAAATTGTTTTGGATTTTACCGGGGGGGGGGGAACTATCTTTGTGGAAAATTTCAAGCGAAGTATGAAAAAGTTTATTTTTGCACTATCTTGTGCGGCAATGATGCTTGTCTGCGGCTGCAGCAAGGAAAGCCATGGCGATCAGAATCATGTTACTTGCCCGGTTGAATCGGATTGGTCTGGACTTGTCAAGGCGCATCCGTTATTCGTGGGATTTCCCGAGTTTACGGGACGGATTCAAAATCCTTTGTATAGTGATTTAGGTGACGGGGAGGAGACAATTGTGTTCATCGTCTATAATTGTAAAGAGGATGTCGCGACTGATTATTGCAAGAGACTTGCATCTTTCGGGTTCACAAAGGATGATTCCTGGAAATATACAAAGGTCGCTGATGGAATCACCTATATTTTCACCGGTACTTATTCGTCAGGCAATTTTGGACTTAATTTTTACGTAAAATCAGCGTCAAAATAACTCATGAAAATCTTGAGCACCATCTTATCTGCCTTGACAGCACTTTTGCTGGCAGGAGTGTCGGCAAATGCTCGGACAGTATTCACCGACCAGAAAGCAAAAGCGACTGAAAGCGAGGGCGTGAGGGCTCGTGTCTGGCTCAATAAGGGTGAGACGCGAGCCCTTGATGGCTACCTCCGCTCGGCGCTTGTCAACAGACCGGATTACATTGAGTTCAGTCTCACTCCGGACGGCGAAAGGACAAGATACGTCAACGAGGACGTGGATTCCCTCCTTCTCGAAGGCACGGACAAGTATGTGAAGCGTCTTGTCAAGATGTTCGGGGCTTTCGGCGGTAAGGCAAATGTGGAATGGGTCAGAAAGGAATATCACGGAGCCGGGATTGATCTCTATTCCCTCTTTACTGTCGAGTCTGAACAGACTGGGCGAAACATCACCGTGGTGCGCCCTGTCCGTTCGTGGTACCTGAGCATAGCCGGAGACATAGCTGTGATGGTGGGTTCCGACCAGCGCGAGAGTCTTTTCGACAGAACAGAACCTTCGATGTCCGCTTCGTTGCTGAACGAATATTTCGGAAAAATCTATGACTACCCGGAGTTAGCACAGAGGGTTAAGTCCGGCGAGTTCAAGACTTTTATGGATGTTATCTATGCGTGGGAGGCTTCTTACGGGAACACTGCTCTACGCGTTGAGGGCAAGATGAAGGACAGCCAGATTGGAGTTCAGGAAGGCATCGCCGCATCGGATGCCGGGAAGGATGTCGGGTGGAAGCGCACGAAGTCGGAGATTGTCTTCCCGAAGTACACAAGAACGATTCAAGTCGGTGTTTCTCCTGTCATCGCCCCGTGGTCGAGGATTATGAAACACGCTAGTGATGACAAGTCCTCGTTCCGGATGGTCGTGCCGCCGGTGATGATATATTCAGACATCTGTTTTCTCGATTTAGGACGTTTCGGAAGCTTCGGCTGGTCGGTAGGTGGAGAATATTCACGATACGGCTACAGCTGGATGCTGGACAACGGCTACGGCGACAAGCAGCAAGACACGTTCTGCAACCGTTTCGACATCGCTGCCGGTCTGAGCTATCACCTCACTCTCTGCCGCCGTTTTGAACTCTATGCCCGCGCGATGCTGGACGCCGGCCTGATAGGGGAGCACACTACCGACAACGAAAGTGGAGATAAGGCAAGCAGCACTTTCAACAAGATGGACACGCGAATGACATTCGTTGCCACGGTCGGCCTGCGCTGGTATTTCTGCAAGAAGGCGGGTCTCTGGGTAGAAGGTGGCCACGACACGGGGTATGTTTCGGCCGGGCTGTCGTTCAAGTTCTAATTAAGGAAGATTTCAATTCTTTTTGCTTCTCCATTCAGTGTCCTCATTGCGTTGAGCACTGCGAGGACGGTTACTCCGACATCGGCGAAGACTGCCATCCACATTGTGGCGAGACCGAAGCCGGCGAGGATGAGGACGGCGACCTTGACCGAAATCGCGAACCAGACATTCTCGTTGGCTATTTTTAGGGTGTGGCGGGCTATGCGGATTGCAGTGGCGACTTTCGAAGGCTTATCATCCATCAAGACAACGTCCGCGGCCTCAATCGCCGCATCCGAACCGAGACCTCCCATAGCTATGCCGACATCCGCGCGGGCAAGCACCGGGGCGTCATTGATGCCATCTCCGACGAATGCCAGAGTCGTGCCGGCAGGTTTCTTCGCAATCAGCCTTTCGACGGCGTTCACCTTGTCTGCGGGCAGAAGTTCAGCGTGGTATTCATCCAATCCGAGTTGCGTAGCCACGTCCTTGCCCACCTCCTCACGGTCGCCCGTCAGCATCACCGTATTCTTCACTCCGAGCGACTTTAGGTCTGCAATTGCAGCGGCGGAGTCATCCTTCAAACTGTCAGAGATCACGATGTGTCCGACATAGACCCCGTTCACGGCCACATGGATTATCGTTCCTACCTTGTGGCACGGCTGCCATTTCGCGCCTGCTGAATCCATCATTTTCGTGTTTCCGACGCAGACGGTGTCCCCGTTCACCTTCGCGCGGATTCCGTGTCCTGAAATCTCCTCCACATCCTCCACCGTGCAGCCGTCATGCTCATTCGGATAGGCGTTCTTGAGCGAGATTGCAATCGGATGGGTCGAATAGCGTTCGACGTGAGCTGCAAGATGCAGAAGTTGTGTCTCATCGAATTGGTCAGGATGTACGGCATTCACCTCGAATTGCCCTTTCGTGAGAGTACCTGTCTTGTCAAAGACGACGGTGCCGAGCTTCGAGAGCGTGTCCATATAGTTCGCACCTTTGACAAGAATGCCGTTCTTCGATGCGCCTCCGATACCACCGAAGAATGTCAGCGGAACTGAAATCACGAGGGCGCATGGGCATGAGACCACAAGGAAGGTCAGCGCACGCTGAAGCCACGCCGGGAAATTTCCGGAAAAATCGCCTGAAACGAGCGGCGGCAGGAAAGCGAGGACAAACGCGAGCGTCACCACAATCGGGGTATATACCTTGGCAAACTTTGCTATGAAGGTCTCGCTCTTCGCCTTGTTTTCACCTGCGTTCTCTACGAGATTGATGATTTTCGAGGCCGTGGATTCGCCAAAAGTTTTGTTCACCCTGATGTTCAGCAGCCCGGAGATGTTGACGCATCCCGAAATAACGTCATCTCCCGGAGCCACGTCGCGCGGAAGGCTCTCTCCAGTGAGCGCCACCGTGTTGAGGCTTGAACTTCCCTCCACCACGGTTCCGTCAAGCGGAATCTTCTCTCCAGGCTTCACAACTATGGTCTCGCCGACAGTCACGGTGTCGGGCGCTACCACAGAAACCTCACCTCCTCGAAGCACGTTAGCCGTGTCGGGACGTATGTCCATAAGGTGTGAAATCGACTCCCTGCTACGTCCTTCGGCATAGTCCTCGAAGAGCTCACCAACTTGAAAGAACAGCATCACGAACACAGCCTCCGGAAACTGCGTCTCCGCGCCAGGAAGGAAGCCGATGCAGAGCGCTCCGATGGTGGCAATGCACATGAGGAAGTCCTCGTTGAAAAGTTCTCCGTGGAAAAGCCCCTCCACGGCTTCGGCAATCACGTCATACCCGACTATAAGGTAGGGCATCAGATAGATGAGCAGCAGCTGCCACACAGGCAGGCTCGTTGTCTTTTCCACTGCAAACGCTCCCGCGAGCAGCAATGCCGCCACGACGATTCTTAAAAGTTTTTTCTTGTCCATCTCTGTAATTAACTAAAATTTTGTTTCCTGTGCCGCTTCCCGGTGTCAGGAATAATCCAAGCAAACTTGTCATGCAATTACCCTCAACAAAAGCAGCCATCAAAGAGTCTCTGACTTTTTTTGACGGCTGCAAAGGTATGAACTCCATGCTGCAACTCAGTTGCAGTCTTGGGTTTTTATTTTACGCTGAAGCGGTAGATGCAGGTCTGCGTGTAGGTCTGGCCCGGTTCAAGAAGGGTTGAAGGGAAGTTCGGATGGTGTGGCGAATCCGGCCAATGCTGGGTCTCCAGCGCGATGGACTCGCGGTAGCGCAGAGGCTTGCCGTACTTTCCACAGGTCGTGCCGTCGAAAAAGTTTCCGCTATAGAACTGAAGTCCTGGCTGGTCGGAGAACACCTCAAGAAAACGACCGCTCTTTGGCTCATAGACGGAAGCATCGAACTCTACTCCGCTCTCCGTCTTGCGGTCAATGCAGAAATTGTGGTCGTAGCCTGCCCCGTTCGCGAGCTGCTCGTTTTTCTCGCCTATGCGCTCTCCGATTGTATGCGTTTTCCGGAAGTCGAAAGGCGTGCCCTCCACCGGTGCAATTTCGCCGTAAGGAATCGAGTATTCGTCAATCGGAATGTATGCGGAGGCGTTGATAATCATCTCGTTGTCAAGAATTGTCCCGTTGCCCTCGCCCTTGAGGTTGAAGAACGGATGGTGCGAGATGTTGAAATATGTCGCTTTGTCGGTCGTTGCACGATAGTTGAGGACAAAGTTGTTTTCAGAGTCCAGAAGGTAGCTCAGGCGGATGTCAATGTTTCCAGGGAAGCCGTCAAGTCCGTCAGGATGGACGAGATTGAGCACTATGCTCGAATCTGTCACCTCGCAGACGTCCCACACAAGCATATCCACGCCTTTGAGTCCTCCGTGCAGCGTCTGCCCGTTATTGTTCAGCGGGAAATTGTAGACCTGGTCACCGACTGTGAATGTGCCTCCGGCAATCCTGTTTGCATATGGTCCGACCACAGCTCCGAGAAATCTCTCTCCCTGATTGTGTACGTAGTCCTCTATATTGTTGTAGCCGAGCACCACGTCCTCGAAAGATCCGTTCTTGTCAGGAGTCCAAAGGCTCACGACTCTCGCTCCGAAATTGGTGACCTGCATCGTGATGTCTCCTCCGTGGAGTGTGTAGAGCGAAACCGGCTTTCCGTCGACTTCAGTGTTGAAGTTTTCCGCAGGAATCAGTTCTACCTGATGTTTTGCACCGCATCCAGCGAAAAAGAGCGCCGCAGCGATTAGAAGTAATGTCTTTTTCATGTCGTTATGAGTTTGTTTTTCGTTATAATTTTTCTGCGTTTTTTGTCCTTAACCTCTCCAGCGTGAGGTGCCACAGCACAACTCCGGCCGACACCGAAATGTTCAGAGAATGTTTCATTCCGAACTGCGGAATCTCCAAAGAGAAATCTGAGGCGTCAACGACTTCCTGGCTCACTCCGTCCACTTCATTTCCGAATATGAGGGCATATTTCTTTGAAGGGATGAGGCCTATATTACTTGTCTCAGCAGCGCTTTCCTGCCTTGTCCCTTCAGCGCTTTCCTGCGTGGCGTATGGCCTGAACCTGTCGAGCTTGGCGGAGTTCACCGTCTGTTCGACGCTGACGATTGTGTATCCCTCATTCCTCAGCCTCTCCACGGCCACCATCGTGTCTTCGCAGTGCTCCCATCCGACGCTGTCCTCCGCTCCGAGTCCAGACTTGTGGATTTCGGCCGATGGCGGCACCGGGCATATCCCGCACAGAAAAACTTTGTCGACTTTGAACGAGTCCGACGTCCTGAACACGGATCCGACATTATGGGCGCTTCTCACGTTGTCCAGCACCACAACTATGCCAGAATCCGGAAGTTCCCTATATTTTTCGGAGGAAACTCGTCCGAGTTCGATGTTCAGAAGCTTGCGGTCTTTTCTCTGCATAACGAAGAGTGTTGATAACTTTATTTGTCACAAAGGTAGTCAGAAATAAAAAATAAGACTAATTTTGCAAGATATAATTTTGACCGCATGAAACAGTATATATCAATTTTTGAGCTTCTTCGGGAAGAGGAGGAGAGACAGACATCGGGACTTGAGCTCATAGCCTCTGAAAACTATGTCAGCAAGCAGGTGCTTGATGCGCTTGGTTCAATCTGTACGAACAAATACGCGGAAGGCTATCCAAACGCGAGATATTACGGCGGCTGCGAGATTATTGACAAGATAGAACAACTTGCCATCGACCGTCTTTGTCAGATTTATGGGGCGGAATATGCGAACGTCCAGCCGCACTCCGGTGCTCAGGCGAACATGGCCGTGATGATGGCCTGCCTCAAGCCAGGTGACACGTTCATGGGGCTCGATCTTGCGCACGGCGGCCATCTCACCCACGGCTCACCTGTAAATATGTCCGGCATACTCTACCATGCCGTGTCTTACGGCCTTGACGAACAAACAGGAAAGATTGACTACGACGCGATGGAGGCCAAGGCTCTCGAAACCCGCCCGAAACTCATCATCGGCGGTGCCTCTGCCTATTCCCGCGAGTGGAACTATGCGAGGATGAGAGAGATAGCCGACAAGGTCGGAGCCATTCTTATGATTGACATGGCGCATACGGCAGGCATCATCGCCGCCGGGCTGCTCAGCAACCCTGTGAAATATGCGCACATCGTGACGTCCACCACGCATAAGACCCTGCGCGGCCCACGTGGTGGAGTCATCCTCATCGGCAAGGACTTCGACAACCCGTGGGGGCTCAAGACCAATAAGGGAGAGGTGAAAAAGATGTCCCAAATCATAAATTCCACGGTATTTCCCGGAGTTCAGGGCGGTCCGCTTGAGCACTGTATCGCCGCAAAGGCAGTTGCCTTCTTCGAGGCGCAGCAACCGGAGTTCGTGGACTATCAGAAGCAGGTGCTCGCCAATGCCTCCACAATGTGTGACGCCTTCATCCGCCGCGGCTACAAGATCGTCTCCGGCGGCACTGACAACCATCTGATGCTCATCGATTTGCGCACCAAATTCCCTGACCTTACAGGCAAGATGGCCGAGAAGGAACTCGGCAAGGCGGACATCACCGTGAACAAGAACATGGTCCCGTTCGACTCCCGCACTCCGTTCTCTACCTCAGGTCTCCGCATCGGCACTCCGGCAGTCACCTCCCGCGGCTTCGTTGAAAAGGATATGGAGTGGATGGTCGAACTCATCGACACCGTCCTCGACAACGCCTCCCGCCACCTCGATTTTCTCACCGGCAAAACTGACGAAGGACGCGAGGATTACGAGGCCGTTCTTTCAGCCGCCGCCGACAAGGTCCACAAGATGACTCTCGGCATGCCGCTGAACCGGTGGTAATCTTCTACTTGAAAATGTCGTTGAGGATCGCCGCGAGCCGCAGGCCACCGCGAAGAAGCTGCTGCTCGATGGTCGGAGTCCATCTGCTGACGTAGTCGTAGGAAAGCTTGGAGCCTACAGGGGTCTCGTCGTAGATTTCCTTTGAGATTTCATAAGTCTGCCTGCCCCAGTCGGACACGCTGCCCTCTGCAATGGCCTTGTTCTCGGCTTTCCCGTAAGTGTCGATCTGCTCGACCCATTCCGTGTAGGTCCATTTGTGGGCGCTCTCTATGAGAGATGAATCCCAGATGGAATGCAGGTTCTTTCCGCTTCCGAAATACTGAATCTGCCATCTGTTGCCTCCGCGGTCAGATCTGTGTCCCATGTGCATCGGGCAATGCATGTCTCCCGTAAGGTGAACGAGAAACTTGAGTGCGAGTGCCTTACCCTCCTTGTCCAGTTTCCCGCTCTTGAGGGCGGCAATCTGCTCCTCTATGGCTCTGATCACGTCTCCGTGCTCGTTGAGCGCCGCATTTTCGAAGGTCTCATCGGCGTCGATATTCTTGTAATGCCATGTGCTCGTGTGTCTGAACTCCGGAGTGTGGCTGGCATTGTCCATCCAATTTGCCCAATAGACGATGGATTTCCCGTCCAGAATCTCAGAGATCTGTTTTTTTGCCTTCTTTGTCAAGTGCTTCTGGGCAATCGCGCAGGTCACGTCATGCCCTTTCTGCCCCCAAGAGTAACCATTCACAGTCGCTGCGAGCAGTCCCGCTCCAAGGCAGGCCAACTTCAATAATTTGCTTAAATTCATCATTTTTTTTGTCTTTATAATGTCTAATACTTAGTCGGTTATATTATTAATGTTTCTATAATTTCATACGCCACTTTTCTACGTTCTTCGGCTTCTTATGCGGGAGACACCATAGCCCCCCTTTACCACTTGTTGTAGTGAATCTTCGTAGGATCCCACTTGTCTTTCGGCTGGAAGTCGCCGTCAGGATGGCCTACGGGAACTACGCAGAGAGGGTGTATAAAGGACGGAATGGCGAGAGCCTCGCGGACGATTTCCGCGCGCTCACTGTCCGATGCCGCGGTCCATACTGCTCCAAGTCCCATGGCTTCTGCCGCGAGCAGCAGGTTTTCAGTTGCCGCAGAGCAGTCATGTGTCCAAAATTTCTCGCTGACCGATGTGTCTCCGCAGACTACGATGGCGAGCGGCGCCGTGTCGAGCCGGGCATACGGCATTTTCTCCGCCATCGACAAAAGTTTTTCCTTGTCTGTCACCACCACAAACCTCCATGGCTGCTTGTTCAGAGCGCTTGGCGCTGCCATAGCCGCCTTGAGCAGAGTCTCGACCTGTTTCTCCGAGACAGGCTCGGAGGTGAATTTGCGCACGGACTTGCGTGCAAAGATGTTGTTCAGAACATCTTCGGTGTTCCGGACATTGGAATTGTTGCTACATGATGCCATTGCGATAAGCGTTGCGCCCGCGAGAGCGAGCAGTTTTACAAACTTTTTCATGTTTCTATAATGGGTAGTTCTTCGAATCAAAATTAGAAATTAGCTTTTGGAAAAGCAAATTTTTACTTTAGAAAGATTGTGGCGAAACAGGCATCTGCTGACGTCTTGATGACAATTTGTCAGTCTTTGGCCGTTGGCACTTTGTTTGTCCTTTTCTTGACCGGCTCCACGAGGAGCATTATGAAGTATAACACTTAAAATACTATAAATTATGATCAAACCATTGGCAGACAGAGTGGTCGTTGAGCCTAAGGAGGCGGAGACCAAGACAGCTTCAGGACTTTATATTCCTGACACGGCAAAGGAAAAGCCGCAGCAGGGAACCGTAATTGCGGTTGGTCCCGGCACCAAGGATGTTGAGATGGAGGTTAAGGTCGGTGATGTTGTGCTCTATGGCAAATATGCCGGTACAGAGGTCTCATTCGAAGACAAGAAATACCTCATTATGAAACAGTCAGACATTCTGGCAATCATCTAATTTACAGTTTATACCGATTTGAGCAGTATTTTTTAGGATAGATTCGTATTCGAAGAACAAATTAATATTATGGCAAAGGAAATAAAATTCAATATCGACGCGCGTGCCCAAATGAAAGAGGGCGCAGACGCATTGGCAAATGCAGTGAAGGTGACGCTTGGTCCTAAGGGACGTAACGTTGTAATAGACAAGAAATTCGGTGCTCCACAGGTAACAAAGGATGGTGTCACCGTCGCAAAGGAAGTGGAACTTGAGGACAGGTTCGCCAATATGGGTGCGCAGATGGTCAAGGAAGTGGCTTCCAAGACTAACGAGCAGGCCGGTGATGGTACTACAACGGCAACAGTGCTCGCACAGGCGATAATCAATGTCGGCCTCAAGAACGTCACTGCCGGAGCTAATCCTATGGACCTCAAGAGGGGTATAGACAAGGCTGTCGCTGCGGTTGTCGAGAACCTCAAGGCGCAGTCGCAGGAAGTGGGCGACAACTATGCGAAGATCGAACAGGTCGGAACAATTTCGGCCAACAACGACAACTACATCGGAAAGCTCATCGCAGACGCAATGTCCAAAGTGAAGAAAGACGGTGTAATTACAGTTGAGGAGGCAAAGGGTACCGAGACTGAAGTCAAGGTTGTTGAGGGCATGCAGTTCGATAGGGGATACATTTCTCCGTACTTCATGACCAACGGTGACAAGATGGAGGCCGTGCTCGATGATCCTCGCATCCTCATCACCGACAAGAAAGTCTCTACAATGAAGGATCTTCTCCCGATTCTCGAGCCTATCGCAAGGGAGGGAAAGTCACTCCTCATTATTGCCGAGGATGTTGATGGCGAAGCACTTACAACTCTCGTTGTGAACAAGCTCCGTGGCACGCTTAAGATTGCTGCCGTCAAGGCACCAGGCTTCGGCGACCGGAGAAAGGAAATGCTTCAGGACATCGCTACCCTTACCGGTGGTATCGTAGTGTCAGAGGAAAGGGGATTCACCCTTGAGAACTGCACTCCGGATATGCTCGGACGCGCCGAGAAGGTGGTCATCACCAAGGAGAATACGACCATAGTGAATGGTCAGGGCGACAAGGAGGCAATTGCAGAGCGTGCAAACCTCATCCGCAAGCAGATTGAAACTACAACTTCAGACTACGACCGCGAGAAGCTTCAGGAGCGTCTCGGCAAGCTCGCCGGCGGTGTGGCTGTGCTCTACGTGGGTGCAACAACCGAAGTCGAGATGAAGGAAAAGAAAGACCGTGTGGAGGATGCCCTCAATGCAACCCGTGCGGCAGTCGAGGAAGGTATCGTGCCGGGCGGTGGAGTCGCTTACATCCGTGCAGCCGAGGCTTTGAAAGAGCTCAAAGGCGAGAACGAAGATGAAACCACAGGTATCCACATCGTTGCAGCGGCAATCGAGGAGCCTCTCCGTCAGATTGCAGCCAATGCAGGTCTTGAAGGCAGCGTGATTGTCAACAAGATTCGTGAAGGGATGGGAGATTTCGGATTCAACGCCCGCACTGAGGAGTATGTGAATATGTTCGAAGCCGGCGTAATCGACCCGACCAAGGTTTCACGTGTGGCTCTCGAGAATGCGGCATCCGTTGCCGGAATGTTCCTCACCACGGAGTGCGCAATTGCCGACCTTCCTGAAAAGGAGGCTCCTGCAATGCCTGCCGGCGGTGCAGGAATGGGCGGAATGATGTAATGGACGGAGTTGTCTAAACGGTACGCTTGCTTCGTTGCCGGCGAGAGACATAATCCTCACAACCGGGAGGTTGCTCCGGTTATGTTTCCGCCTTGCGCCTTGCAATCGCACCATTTATACAACTCCTCTATATAGGATACTTAAAAAGATGAGAGTGACCAAAAAGTTTTTAGCCACTCTCTTTTATAATATCCTCTCAAACGGGTCAAGTGAAAAGCCTGCAGCAAGAGCCTCTCGGGCAGCCTTCTGCGCTCCCTCGAGGGAAAGGTCACGGTAGTTGCCGCATTGGATTTCATTGGCGGCCGGCACTTCTTTCGCTTCAATTGCGTCATTCAGAGCAGCGATAAGCGCATCCCTCATTTCGCGGACTTCACGTTCTCCCCAGATTGAAACATAATATCCTGTCCTGCATCCCATCGGGCTCAGGTCAATCACTCCGTCAATATGGCGCCGCAGATTCTCCGCCAACAGGTGCTCCAGTGCGTGCAGTGCATCTGTAGCGAGTGCCTGGTGGTTCGGCTGACAGAACCGCAGGTCAAACTTTGTCACCTTATCTCCGTGCATCCCCTCCAGAACGCAACACTTTCTTATATATGGAGCCTTCACTTTCCTGTGGTCAAAGGTAAAACTCTCCACTTTTACTTCGTTTTCCATCGTTTTTGTAAATATAACCGCCTTATTCAAAATCCTTTAAAATTGCCCTAACCTCATCCCAAGTCTCGTCTTCCGAGTGACGGATGCTATGTTCATATTTGTCGAGACAGAGGTTGTCGCTCACGATTTTCACCGCTCCACACAAAGGTAGCGGAAAGTCGGCGATATAATTGAGTTCCATATCAAAGGCACAAGGCTCGACAATGTCGGTCTTCAGCACAAAGCAGTTGCTCGTATAACAGGGTACGCCACCTTTCGCTGCAAGTTCATAGCCATTTCTCCAGTCTTCGAACTCAACGACGTTTTCCATCAGCCGCCAGGTTTTCGAAACCTTCACGACAGTCCCAACCGGAATTGAATTGCTTCCGCAAAATCCCAAGTTCACAATCCGTTCATTTTCAATGCCTTTGCGAAACAGCAACTGCGAGCAGCACCGTATCACATTTCCGGCGCCCACCCCGGTCTTCACAATCTCGTATTCCCCAAGGTGCTTTTTCGCCAGCCTCAGTTCGTCTTCTGTTGCAACAAGTATGATCATCCGTACTAAATAGTTGGTTTGTTAATATGTGTTTGTATACTTCGTCTGTCGCTTTTTCTGCCGGGTGTCACCCCCCCCGCTTATCTGTCCACCTTACCCCTTACCTAAAGAGGGGCCGACTAAAAAGTCCCGAAGGGACCGCGCCGGAGCGCGAGATACCCCTAATAGGGGTCGCAGACGTTAGTCTGCGGGGGTTAGGAAGTCCGGAGGAGGGGGAACAAAAGACTTTTTGGTCACCCTCCTCCAGAATTGTTATTTCGTAGAACTTGGGGTGATGAAACTCAAGTCCATCGGTGTGAAATCCTTCACTGTGAAGGTGGCGATTGTTTTTCCTCCCTCCATAACATTGAAAGTCATTCCGAAGCAGCAAACCATCTTGTTGCCGTTTGGAATCGTAAAACCGATGTTGTGATATGTTGTTTCCTTCATCAGCAGTTCATTCCCTGCCAAATCTGTGAGCTTCGCAGTAATTTGATGCCCATAGGCACTTAAGGTCGGGGAGTAGTCCTTAAATAACGGAGCGTGACGCTGCGAGTTGATTGCCAAAGTTCCGTAGACTGTTTGTGTCGCACCAATTCTCGTGTTTGCCCTTGCTACAAAGGCAGCCCCTCTTCCAACCTTGTGTTTATCCAACGGCTCGTTGAACAATATGCCAACTTTATCTCCTACAGTTGCCGATTCAACTGCCTTAGCGTTAACCTCGATAGCCTTTACAGTCAGGTAGTAGTCAGGTAGACCTGCCTCGGATTGGATTATTTTCACTTCATCACCAGTGCGTACTGTTCCATTCTTGACGGTTGTTGTGACGACAGTACCGCGCCCCGAAATTGAAAAAACATCCTCAATGAATGAAACAAAACTGTCCTCCACTTCCAATTCAAAGTTTGCTTCAATCTTGCTGAGCCCGACTTCATACATTGCAGTGATTGTCGCTTTTCCTGCGGCCTTTCCGACAATCTTGGAATTTTCGTCGACAAGGGCAATCTCCGGTTTGTCGGATTTGACAGAATACTTGCTCGGGTCAATTACTTCGCCTTCAAAAAGCAGGAAAGAAACAGGGTCAAGTTTGTCGCCGACTCCAATCAGTCCGGAAGTCTTGGTAAACTCAAATTTCTTTGCCTTTTCGACAAAGACATCGCAACTTGCGCTGACCTTTTTGTCCAATGACCGGGCATAAATGATTGCTTGGCCTTCTTTTAAGGCCATAACAACTCCACTGCTGCTAACCGTGGCGATTTGCTCGTCGTCGCTGCTCCAAACCAAGGTCTTGTTGGTGGCATTGTCCGGCAATACGGTCGCCTTAAACTGATATTTGCTTCCGACCATCAGTTCGATAACATCTTGGTCAAGCGTGATTGATGTCACCGCAACGAGTTCTTTTTCAATAATCACATTGCAGACTGCGCTGAAATTTCCGTTAGCAGTGCTGACAATAATTTGGGTGCTGCCTTCCTTGACAGCGCTCACAAGCCCTTCCTGGTCAACAGAGGCAATACTCTCATCTTTGCTCTCCCAAACAACGCCCTTTTCAGTGGCATTCTCCGGCAGAACGGTAGCAGTCAACTTATGGCTGGTCCCGACAGTCATTTCGACAGAACTCTCGCCAAGTTCAATCCCGGTGACTTCTATCACCTGATTCTTTTCCTTCTTACAAGAACTGGTGGCAATCATGCTTCCACCTAAAACTATCATTGCCAATGCAATGAATAATGATTTATTTTTCATCGTGTTTGTGTTTTAATTATGTTTTAAGTAGTTGTTTTTACTTAAGTCGTCAAAGGTAAGATTTTTCTGTAAAAAAAATACTGAGTGATTGTTAGAAATAACTTGAACAATCTGCCCGAACCATATCTATGTTAGGAGACGAATCTCAAGATAAATTTTCGAATTGGTCGGAATCGAACTGAGATGGGGTGACTCCGAAGTGTTTTTTGAATCGGCAGATGAAGTAACGGTATGAACTGAAGCCGAGTTCGTCTGCTATTTCTGACACCAGTTTATTGCTGTCTAGTAACATTTGGGCGGCGTGACGAAGTCGGATGTCTTCTATGAATTCACGAGGACTGCGCCCGGTGATGTTTCGTAGTCTAGTGTTGAGAGCGGTCTTGCTGATGTGCAATTCCTGACACAACATCGCAACGTTGAGATTGTCTGAGTACAAATTACGTTCGACCGCTCCGATTGCCGCATTCAAGAAATTATAATCCTTGTGGTCGTGTTGCCTTGATTGTACGGTTTGAGATGCTAGGGTATATTTTTCCCGCAGAATTTTTCTGTTGTCCAGAAGGGTTTTGCATTGTTCAATCAGCATTTCTGTTCTAAATGGTTTTACGATGACCGCATCAACTCCCATTCTTGTCCCTTTTATGTTATCGCGTTCGGAAGCGTGACAGGTTAAAAGCACGAAAGGGATGTGGCAGGTTTCAAAGTTATGACGAATTTTGGTGCAGAGTTCCAGACTTTTGTCGAATCTCGACAGGAGATCGCAGACAATGATGTCCGGTTGTTCTTTGAGGGAACAATGGAAGGCTTCTTCTGCATCCTGCGATACCAGAACGTCGTAGGAACGTCCGAAGATACTTCTCATCATTGCCCTATTGTCCGGGTCATCCGCAACAATCAGAATTTGCATACCGGTCTTTTCTGATATCGGAGCGGGGACAGGCGTTTGGGATCGTGACTCCTCGTGGAGAGCCTGGACTTGCGTAATGTCTTCGTTCTCGTTTTCCAAATCCACATATCCGGAAATGATAGTCTGCATATTCATCGCATTCGAGTATGAACGCTCAATATATTTCAATCCTTGAGGTGAAGAAGCTGCATAGCGTTGAAAAAACAGCTCCAACTGCCCCAATATCATAGTAAGCGGTCCACGAAGGCTTCGGGAAACATCGACAAACAACTGCATCCTTCTGCGCCCTTCGGCTTTCTCTAATTTCAGACGTTGTCTGAGCAGCATTCTTGAATACAATATTGAAAGCAGTGTTATCAGAACTGCAAGAATCAAGATAAAGTAGATTATCTTTGCTGTTGTGGTAGCATACCAATACGCCTTCAGCCTTATTCCAAGTGAGATTTCTTCTGAAGATTCTGTCTCGTCTCCCTCCCATTGGCGAACAAGCAGTTTGTACTTTCCCGGACGGAGATTCATATATACTATGGGTTTGTCCGGAGTAAAAGCTGTCCAGTCGCTATCTGCTCCCTCCAGTTTATAACTCCAGGATACAGGTCGGGTTTCGGAATAATCGAAGGTGGAAATATCCACGGATAAATTGGTTTGTCCCGGATTCAGCACTATACTGTTGATGGATGGAATCCTCTCTTTTGTGGAAATGGTTTTTCCGTTTATTCTTATTTCTGCAAAAGCGGCACGTGGCGTTTTGCTTTCGTCCTCTGAAAACGACTTAGGGTCAAAGGCGATTATGCCGTCCTTTCCGCCGATGAGAATCTTTCCATCCGAGGTTCGTAGAAGACATCCTCCCCTGAAGGAGCTGACTCCGAGTCCGTTCGATGCTTGGAAAAACCTCCACCAACCGGCATCTTCACTGACAATTGATATTCCGTGTCCGGATGTTACCATCAGTCGTGAATCTCCGCAGGGTAGCAAATCGATGACATAAGTATCCAGAAGTCTCGATTTTGGAAAGATAAAGACTTCCCGGCTTGTCGTGTCCATCTTGCAAAGTCCACGTTCTGTGATTGCTATAAACAAATCTCCGTTTTCTCCTAACTGTATATCGGAGCAGTTTCCCGTGACGGGAAGAGGGTGAAAGGTTTGATTCTTTATGTCATATATTTGCGCGCCGATACCGCAAATGACAAGTTGCCCGTCGTTCATCTTACGTATTGCATAAATTGGACTAGTATAACCCGGTATATGACGGCTTATACCATCTTCCATTTGGGGATTGAAAAGGTATAGACCCCTTTGTGTGCCAAGATATAACTCGTTGTTTTGCAAATATATTGCACTGATTGTCTCATTGATTGCTTTTCCATTTTTGTCTTGGAATGGAAAACTTTGCAGTTTTCCGTCTTTTGGCGTATATTTATGCAAAGAGCCTTGGAATGGCCCTATCCATATTTCACCTGATGATTTATCAAATACAGCCGTCTGAAATTTGATTTTTCTTCCAGACAATATCTCTGTCAATTTCCCTCGTCTGTCCAAGCGGAACATGCCGTGATTGTCTGTAAAGATCCAGAGATTGCCGTCTGAATCTTCTGCGATTTCGCTGACCATTTTCAATGTCTCACTTCCCGGCAATATGCTGAATGCGGACAGTTTTTGGTTGAGATACCACAGACCGGAATAGTAGGTGCAACCCCAGACGTTGCCATCGCAATCTGTGAGTATGTCCCAGATTGCCTCTTTTTCCGGTATTCCGGATTTCTCCGGGCGACAGATCATATCAGTCGGAGATATTACGAACAGCCCGTCCGCAGCGCCGGCGAAGACTTTTCCGTTCCTAAGTTCGCAAAATGAGCGGACTTCTTGTCCGGGAAGTATTCCCCCTATCTTGCGGACAGACTGTTCTTGCCCTATAAGGATGATTTCTCCGTTTACCAATCCTATCCACAAGTTTTTTTCTGAATCCATAAAAATTTTGCTCACTCCGCTACTCGCCTTAAAAACTTCTTTGAACTGTCCGTCATATATGAAGATGCGTCCTCTTTTATCTCCCAGGATAATGCTTTTGCCAAGTCCTTTTGTAATGCAGAGAAATTTGGATCCTGGGAGACTGGCTGCGACTTCCAGACTGTCATCTCGGGAGACGAGAAGACTGTTCTCCGATGCAACCCAAAGGCTATCCCCATCGGCGAGCAGAGAAATTTCTCGCAAACTGGTAAGCGACGATTTGAGAATCTGCGGTTCTCTGTATCGAATGTCAAATCTATATATTCCCCGGTACGAAACGGAATATACAAGATTGTTCCCATTGCAGGCAAGACCGCGCGACAGACTATGCTGTAACATCATTCTGGTCTGTATTCCATCGTAGGTGAATACTCCGAAGTTCGTATTGAACCAAATGGTTCCGCTAGAATCCTGGCAGGCAGAATAGACCGAAGCATCGCGGAAAGCGTTCAGTCGCTGGGGCTGTACAAAACGGGATGCCCACATCGGAGTCGGCATGGATTCTAGGAGAATAATGGCGGAGACAATTTGTATGACGAGGCGGAAAAACTCCTTCTTCGCTACCATAATATTTTCACATCTTAAAAACTTTTGCAATATATAAATAATTGGTCGAAATTATAACAAATATAGTTCAAAGTTATCATAATCGCGGGCTGTCATATATCCGACCTTTGTACACAAAGAAACATAAAACACGAAAGCTGATAATGAAAAAATTACTGATTACTGTAACGCTTGTCTTGGGTGTTTTGCCTGTCTTGGCTCAAGAGAAATTTGGAGAGGGGAGCATATATCACGAAGGATGGATTGACTTCAATAAAAATAGGGTTAAGGATGTTTATGAAGATTCGTTAGCAGATATCGATGCCCGGATAGAGGATTTGCTTTCGCAGATGAATTTGGAGGAGAAAACTTGCCAGATGGTTACTCTTTACGGCTATCAGAGAGTCTTGCAAGATGAACTTCCCACACCGGAGTGGAAGGAGAAGTTGTGGAAGGACGGGATAGGTGCGATAGATGAACATTTGAACGGCTTTCGCAATTGGGGACTGCTTTCAGAGAGTGAGTGGCTCTGGCCAGCATCGAAACACGCGCTGGCGCTCAATATCGTCCAGCGTTTCTTTATAGAGGAGACCCGTTTGGGTATTCCTGTGGATTTTACAAATGAAGGAATACGTGGTGTCGAGGCTTATAAGGCGACGAATTTCCCGACCCAATTGGGAATCGGGCATACCTGGGACAGGGAATTGGTGCATGAGATAGGCAGAATTACCGGCCGGGAGGCAAGACTTTTGGGATACACCAATGTCTATGCTCCCATTTTGGATGTAGGCAGAGACCAACGTTGGGGGCGTTATGAGGAAGTTTATGGTGAGTCGCCCTATCTTGTGGCAGAGCTTGGAGTGCAAATGGCTTTAGGCCTGCAGACGGATTATCAGGTGGCTGCCACCGGCAAGCATTTCGCAGCTTACTCCAACAATAAGGGGGCGCGCGAAGGTATGGCGCGGGTAGATCCGCAGATGTCACCGCACGAGGTGGAAAATATACATTTATATCCTTGGCGGGAGGTTATAGGACGTGCGGGTCTTCTCGGAGTGATGAGCTCCTATAATGACTATGACGGAATCCCTGTTCAAGGCAGTAAATACTGGCTCACGGAGCGTCTCAGAGATGATTTTGGTTTCAAAGGTTATGTGGTGAGCGACAGTGATGCCGTTGAATACCTACATAGCAAACATCACGTCTCGGCGGATATGAAGGAGTCTGTGCGGCAGTCGGTGGAGGCCGGGCTGAATGTCCGTTGTACCTTCCGCACGCCGGACAGTTATGTTATGCCGCTGCGGGAACTTGTTGAAGAAGGGAAACTTTCGATGTCCGTTATTGACGAGCGTGTCCGCGACATATTGAGAGTAAAATTCCTTGTCGGAATCTTCGACCGCCCATACCAGACCGATTATGAAGCTGCCGACCGCGAGGTGAACGGCACTCTCAACAATGAAATCGCACTCCGCGCATCTCGCGAGAGCATAGTCTTGCTTAAAAATGAAGATTCTCTGCTGCCGATAGATAAGACCGGAATACGCAAACTCGCGGTGATAGGACCTAATGCTGATGAAGTCTCTTTTGCCCATACGCATTACGGACCTCTTGTGACGGAGTCGGTGTCTGTACGTAAAGGATTGGAAGAAGCTCTGAAAGGCAAGGCTGAGGTTCTTTATGCCAAAGGCTGTGAACTTGTCGATTCAAATTGGCCGGACTCCGAGATACTTCCTTCAGAGCCAACGAAAGAAGAACTGCGTCAGATGAATAATGCGGTGAAAATTGCCCGCAAGTCAGATGTCGTGATTGCGGTTCTTGGAGGAGGGCAGCGCACTTGCGGTGAAAACAAGAGCCGTTCGAGCCTGAATTTGCCCGGACATCAGGAACTCCTTCTGAAAAAACTGGCAGCGACCGGGAAACCGGTGGTGCTTGTGCTAATCAACGGGCGTCCGCTTTCGATAAATTGGGCGGACGAGCATATTCCGGCAATTATTGAGGCTTGGTATCCCGGATCCCACGGCGGAACAGCTGTGGCAGAGGTCATATTCGGGGACTACAATCCCGGAGGCAAGCTTACTGTCACCTTCCCGAAAACAGTCGGTCAGATTCCGTTCAATTTTCCTTGCAAACCGAATTCGCAGGTGGACGGAGGAAGCGGAGTCGGTCCGCAGGGCTGGCAGTCCAGAGTGCACGGGGCTTTGTATGATTTCGGTTATGGACTGAGCTACACCACTTTCGAATACTCTTCGCTGAAGCTATCTTCTGAAACCATTTCTTCGTCAGACACTCTGAAATTATCGTTCACCTTGAAGAATACCGGCTCCCGTAAGGGTGACGAGGTGGTTCAGCTTTATGTCCGCGACCTTCTCAGTTCCATTACTGTTTATGAGAAACAGTTACGCGGTTTTGAACGAGTGAGTCTTGAACCGGGAGAATCGAAAGAGATCAGTTTCGTTTTGACGCCCAAAGATTTGAGTCTGTTGGATGCGGATTTTCGTCAGGTTGTGGAGCCGGGTGAGTTTGAGATTATGATAGGCGCATCTTCCAAGGATATCAGGCTCAGTGAAAAACTGCTCGTTGATGACGGAAGCCGCAGCGCAAGTCTCCGAGTTGGGAGTGACACCAAGTCGGTTTTTCCTCTTACTATCAGCGCAAGTGAAGACGTTACCGTGGCAGTCCTGGAGGGGAAGACGATAAATTCACTCGGAATCAGATGGGATGCCGGCACAGACTGCAATTTCGAAATTTTGTGGACCAACGGAGGAGGGCAGTTCCTGCCGATCTACCATGGGCAGATTTCGACAGGAGATAAAGCGGAACAGAAAAACTATACTTTTGAGCCCGTGGCGGCAAGCGAAATTCGCGTGGCAGTAAACAAAGGAAGTGCGACTATACTTTCTTTGGAAAGCGACGCCATATCCTCTTCTAAGCTATCCGCCTCGTCCGACAAGTCGCAGCTTGACGCTGTGCGGAAGTTGTGCGCCCGTGTATTTCCAAATAGGAGCGCAGATATCGATTTTATCTTGGAAGAGGGCGAGGGCGATTTTTATAGTCTTCAGACAATTGACGATCGGCTTCGTATCGGTGGCAACAATGTCAATTCACTGGCTCGGGGACTCGGAGATTATATGAGGGACTGGTGCAAAATCGGCACCACTTGGTATGCTAGGGACAAAGTCCGGGAACCGGAGCGGCTGCCTGAAATAAATGCGCGCGTGGAACGCAAGGCTTTGGTTGGTAATAGGTTTTTCTTGAATTATTGTACTTACGGTTATAGCCTCCCTTGGTGGACTTGGAAAGACTGGGAGAGGCTCATCGACTGGATGGCACTTCACGGCGTGACGCTTTCCCTTGCCAATACTGGTCAAGAGAGCGTATGGCTAGAAACTTGGCAGGAGTTCGGCCTAAGTCCGGAACAGATTCGTTCCTACTTCACCGGCCCGGCCTATCTGCCTTGGCACAGAATGACGAACATTGACGCTTGGCACGGACCACTTCCTCAGACTTGGCTGGATGCCCAATGCGAATTGCAGAAGAAGATTATCGAACGTGAAACTTCTTTGGGCATATCCCCAATCTTGAGTTCCTTTACCGGTCATGTGCCTGCAGGGTTGAAGCAAATTTTCCCTGAGGCTCAGATAAGCAAGCTCAACCGATGGGGAAGTTTCGACGAGGAGTACAACGCTTGGTATCTAAATCCTACAGACAGTCTTTTTCGGGAAATCCAGAAGGTTTTTCTGCGTAAACAGAAGGAAATTTACGGGGAGAAATGTCATATTTATGGTGTGGATCTGTTCAACGAGGTGAATCCTCCGTCTTGGGAGCCGGACTATTTGGCGGATGCGGCGCGTCTCACCTATGAGGCAATAAGCGAAAACGACCCCGATGCCGTTTGGCTTCAGATGAGTTGGCTCTTCTGGCACAAGCGCAAGATGTGGACTCCGGAGCGTATCGAAGCATATATAACCCCCGTTCCCAAGGGAAGGCTGATAATGCTCGACTACTATTGCGAGGCAATCGAAGTTTATCGTCAGACGGATAATTTTCACGGTCAAGATTTTATATGGTCCTATCTCGGCAATTTCGGCGGTGCGACTATGATAGCCGGTGACCTTGCAGACATAAGTATGAAACTTGACAGGCTCTTTGCAGAAGCGTCCGGCAACTGTGTCGGTTTGGGCTGCACTTTGGAAGGCTTGGATGTGAATCCTATGATGTATGAATATGTTCTGGATAGGGCTTGGGAGCGTAGAGGGAATGACAAGGACTGGGTGGATGCACTCGCGGACAGGCATTTCGGTGGAAGTGACACCGATTTTCGGGCGGCCTGGCAGTTGCTTTGTGAAAAGGTGCAGAAGCAGAAATCCGGACACGAGGTCTCCCAGATTCCCGCAAGACCAAATATCAATGGCAAAGCACCTTGGAACAATCAGCCACTGGCATACGACAACAGGGATTTGCTCTCCGCCTGGGCTAAGCTTTTGAAGTCAAGCGACAGCGATACTCCGGAATTCTGTTTCGATTGCGTGAACTGGGCTCGTCAGTGTCTTGACAATTATTTCACGGAGCTTTATGCTTCGTTCCGTTCCGACTATAAAAAGGGCAGGGTAGATGCACTCAGGGCCAAGGGTGCCAGAATGTTGGAGATTCTCCATGATGTGGATGAACTTGTTGGGAGCGACGCCTACTTTCTTATGGGCAAGTGGGTGGAAGATGCCCGCTCCTGGGGGCAGACGGCAGAGGAAAAAGACTATTTTGAAACTGATTCGAGGCTTCTGCTCACCTGTTGGGGACAAAAGGGGCGTCATTTGACAGACTATGCAAACCGTGATTGGAACGGCCTGATAGCCACATACTATCTGCCTAGATGGGAAAAATTCATCGCAGAAACAGAAAAGAGCCTTTCGGGAGGAAAGCCTTTTGACGAGGACGCTTTCCTCAAATGGTGCAACGATTTCGAATGGAAATGGGCACATAGCTTCAACAAAATGAACTCACATCCGTCCGGCAATCCGCGGGAGCTTTCCCAAAACTTGTTTGACAAGTATGCTCCTGAAATTATGGATGCCAGTATTTTGAATTTATGATTCAGGTCTCGCAGGTGCGAAACGCAGTTTTTGGTACTCATACAAATTTACGAAAAATTGAGTGTTATGACTGAAGTTTTTATAAAAACCATTCTCTTCTCGGGACTTCTGTGCAATCTTGCCTGCTCTGCGGGTGGGGCTATGAACCCTGATCCTTTCGGAGATCTTCCGGAGGCCTCCGTGGAAAACTACAGCTATTCCAACAAAATTCGTCCGTCGCTGTATTATTCTGTTGAAGTCGGTGGTGGGACGGCTACTGTGATACCGACCAAGGAACATCATATATGTGCCTTTGGCTGTGATGGTCCGGTCGCCGTAAAGGTGACTTATAATGCCGATTTCATCAACGAGGCTGAAATCCTTCCGAAATCGAAGGCTTGGCGCAATGTCGTTTCGCGGGAGTCGGTCACTGTTGTGATGTCACCGGGCGACAGAGCCGTTTTAGAGATAAACGGTTCGGAAGAACGCGATCTTTTCCTTTTCGCCAATCCGATTGAGAAAGACAAACCTTCGAAGGACGACCCCAATGTCCTATATTATGAAGCAGGCAGCGTGACCGACCTTACGACCTTGAGTTTGACTTCCGGTCAGAAACTTTATGTCGAAGGCGGTGCCGTCGTCAATACGGTGCTCAGAGCATTGGATGCGCCGGATATCAAACTGATGGGCTGCGGAATCATAGACGCCAGAGGCATAGACGCCAGAGGCATACAGTTCCAAAGAACCGACAATCTTGTCATAGAGAACCTCATTCTTCTGAACGACATCAATTGGAGTACTTTCATATCTGAGTCCGACAATGTTCGCATAAACAATTACAAGGTGGTGGCCGTTGAGAACCCCCAACATACATCCGGATGTGAAAATGATGCTCTGGACATTCTCGGATGTCAGAACGTGACGGTACGTGGCTGTTTCGGTTATGCGCACGACGACGTCTTCTGTATAAAGTCGCACAAGTGGAACTACAAGGGAGAAGTAAAGAACGTGCTCTTCGAAGACTGCATAGCGTGGAACTATCTGAGCGGCAACTCTCTCGTAGTGGGGGCTGAGACCAATGAGAACATTTCCGGTGTCACCTACCGCAATTGCTGCAGCATCCACAGCGCAGGCAGAGGAATCAACAGCACGCTTTTCCGTGGCGGACTCAGCATACATCATTGCGCCGGCGGACACATTTCCGACATCCTATTCGAAAACATCGTTCTGGAGGACTGCAAAGAATATGGTATCCATCTGGATATACGCAAATCTTATGTCAAGGACTTGGGGACAGGGGTCGTGTATTCTCCGGGAACTTGCGATGGCGTAACGCTTAAAAACGTGAGCCTGCTGAAGAAAGCCCCTTGTGGGAACGTGCTTATGGGATATGATGATGAACACAAGATTCGCGGACTTGTTTTCGACAATGTGGAACAGGAAGGCGTAAAGTTCACGAAAGACAATATCAGGTCATTTTTTACTACTTGGTCCAATGTGGAATGTATGGTTCGCTGATATCGTTCTATTAACTTAATTAATTAAAAATCAATTTGATATGAAACCGTTATATCTTGGTCTTATAAGTTTGACTGTTACAATATTGGCAGCCTGCTCATCCTGCTCGGGGAACGTTTCGGAAGTCCCTCCTTCCGATGAGTTTAAGTATACTGGCGATGTCGAATACTACAATTTTTCTCCGAGGCTCAAAGAGTCGCAGTTGTATGCGGTGAAGGTCGCCGGAGAATTCATAAAAGTATTTCCCACATATGAACCGCATCTTGCGTGGTTCGGCGTGGATGAAGGCACCGTCAAGGTCGAGGTGTCGCTGCAGAGCGGCAGAATAGAGAATGCCGTGGTCCGTCCTTTGGGGAAGAACTACAATTACAGAATTGAAAACGGACGCCTTGTTATAGACCTCCATAAATACGACAGGGTTTCAGTGGAAGTGAACGGCGATTTGGAGCAGCCACTCTTTATCTTTGCAAACCCGATAGACAAGGAAAAGCCTTCCAAAGAAGATCCGTCCGTCAAGTATTTTGAGGCGGGCAAAATTTACGAAGCTGGACATATGGTCCTTGACAAGAGCTGCAAGGAAATTTACCTTGAGCCTGGGTGTTATGTAAAAGGAAATATTCTCGGAGTGGATTTGGATGGCGTGAAGATTCACGGTGGCGGTTTTATCGATGCCACGGGCTATCCCGGAAGATACGGCGAGTTTTATCAGCCTTTCGGAATAGCGTTCTGCCGATGCCGGAATTCGCAGTTCAGCGATTTTACTAACCTCTTTGCTTCCGGCGGCTGGTCTTCTCTATATACCAATTGTCACAACTCGGACATCACAAATGTCAAGACCATAGGTCTGAATTCCGCCGAGGGAGTCAAGACCAACAACGACTCTATGGATATAATCGGCGGAATCAATCTGCACGTGTCCAAATGCTTTATGCGCGGACACGATGATGTCTATTGCCTCAAGTCTCAGAAATTCAAGCTGAAGGGCGATGATGTGGACGGGATTTATTACGAGGACTGCATAGGTTGGAACATCGATGCGGGAAATACTTTCGAAATCGGCTACGAGACCCAGCTTGACATCAAGAATGTCCATTACAAGGATATCTACGCGATTCATTCCGGTACGGGTACCAATGGTCAAGAGATGAGAAGAGCCGCTTTGAGCATTCATAACGGTGCAGCAGGGACAATTTCAAACGTCAGTTATGAGAATGCCTACATTGAGGATGCTCTGGAGTTTGCCATATACATAGCCTGTCTCAAGCATTCATATAATATCGGCTTCGACGATGAAGGCAATGCATTATCATATTCACCGGGAAAAATTCGTGATGTGAGTTATACCAATATAAATGTTCTGAATGTGCGGCCCGGTAGGGGAGCTTGTGTCATTCAGGGATATGACAACGAACATCAGGTCTCGAAAGTTTCATTCAACGGATTCAATTACCTCGGAAGGCAAATCACATCTCTTGACGACGGGATATGGAAAATAAAAAAGAACTATTCGGACATAGAATTCAATTAGGAGGTTTCTGTGTACGGGAGAGATTTGATAGAATTATTCGTTTTTAAAGTTTTCAATATGAGGGTTTTATATAAAATAATGCTTATTTCCGCGATTCTGTCGTTTTCACTGACGGCCGTTGCACAGGATGTCATAACGGGAAAAGTGACGGATAGCGGCAATGAACCGCTTGTCGGAGCCGGCGTAACCTATCTGGGGACTGAAGTCGGTGTGATTACCGACATTGATGGCTTTTACAGCATAAAGAAAATTGCAGGGGGAACTCTGCAGTTTTCCTCCATCGGAATGAAGACCGAAGAAGTGAAAGTAGACAAGCAGAAAATCATTGATGTTAAGCTTGATAGAGATGAACTTGTGCTTGAAGATGCGGTGGTCATAGGATACGGTTCCCTTTCACGCCGCGATTTGACCGGTTCCGTAAGTTCAGTCAAGGCTGACGAACTGAGCAAGACAGGCAGCCGCAATCTTGTTGGGGCGCTTCAGGGACAGGTCGCAGGTCTCAGCATTACGGCTCAATCAGGTGAGCCGGGCTCGGGCTTCAACATCAAAATTAGGGGAAATAACTCCATAAATGCCGGAACCACTCCTCTTTTCGTCATCGATGGTATGCAGATGGACATATCCTCCGGAGAAATCGCAACGACAAGTTCCACCGGAACAGGTACTTTTGACCCGATGTCCTTCATCAATCCGAACGACATCGAGTCCATAGAGGTTCTGAAAGACGCCACTGCGACTGCCATTTACGGGGCGAGAGGCGCAAACGGAGTCATCATTATAACCACGAAAAGTGGGTCTAAAGGCACGGCGGATCGGACCATTGTCAATTTCAGCGCTTCCGCAGGTATTTCCAATGTACCGAAATATATTGAGATGCTTGACGCCCAGGAATATGTAAACTACCGTTTCGCGAGAAAGGACTATGGCTATCTTGACTATGGTATCGACACCGACGGCGACGGAATCAGTGACACTCCAAAGGACGCAAGCCAGTACGGCTACAGCGACTGGCAGAAGATAATGTATAGGACGGCTGTTACGCAGGACTATAATCTCTCCGTAAACGCCATAGCAAATAAAAAGACTCAGATGTTGTTCAGTTTCGGATACCTCAATCAGGACGGGCTCATCGTGAACAACGACTTCCAACGCTACACTGGGCGTATCAAGCTTGACCACAAAATCGGAGATAAAGTCAAAGTCGGTGCTTCTGTCAATTACGGACGCACAATTTCGACCGGCGCAGTTTCTTCCGGTGGTGGTGAACTCGGTAACAGCGGTCTCATACAGCTTATCTATCTTCGCCGTCCAATCAATTTCTACACTGACAGCGATACGGACAATATGGGCTCATACTCTCTGTTTGACTGCGTCACCAACGAAACTTATCGCCGGACAGTTTACTCTCGAGTTTCCGGCAACGCCTATGTTGATTGGGAAATCATCAAAGGACTCACTTTCAGGGCTCAGGCGTCAGGCAATACTTCCAACTCCAAAGGAATGGAATTCTACACCGCCAACAGTATGTGGGGTTTCTCCAAAAACGGATACGGAAGAATCAAGACAGTCGAGACCTACGGATGGAATACATCGGCGACTCTTACCTATAAGCAGAGTTGGAACGATGCCCATAATCTCAATGCTATGCTCGGTGTGGAAATGAGTGCGTACAAAAGTGAGAACCTTATGATTGGTGCCTATGACTTCGCGGATGCTTCAACCGGTGTGTTTGACATCAGCAAGGGTGGTATTCAGGAAGCTCCACAGGAAAACATAGGAATGAGCACAATGATGTCTATGTTCGGCAGGGTTGAGTACAACTATAGGCAACGCTATTACGCCTCTTTCAATATGCGTGCGGACGGTTCTTCCAAGTTTATGCCGGGCAGCCGCGTGGGATATTTTCCTTCTATAGCGCTTGCTTGGAGACTCTCGGAAGAGGAGTTTATGAAAAACGTTGGCTGGTTGGATCAGTTCAAGCTCAGGGCAAGTGTCGGAGCATCCGGAAACGACAGAATCGCCAACTATGCCACCATGGCGCTTATGACCACAAACTATTATGCCGTCAACGGTACAGAAGTTATGGGTATGGCTCCCTCAAGTTCGGCGAACACAAAACTGAAGTGGGAGACTACCTGGCAGTATGATGTCGGTCTGGATGTAAGCCTCTTCAACAACAGGATAGATTTCATTGCCGATGTCTATTACAAGGATACGAGGGATATGCTTTACCGTGCGACATTGCCTGCACAGACGGGTTTTGTGGAGCAGTGGCAGAATCTCGGTCGTGTCGAGAACAAGGGCTTCGAGTTCAGTCTCAACACCCACAATATCAACAAACGCAATTTCTCTTGGTCCACGAACATTACATTCGACTTGTCGCGTAACAAGGTGAAGGACATCGGGGGAATTGAATACACCAGCGTGAACATTGCTCACGGTCAGCTTGCGAACGACATTTCCAGAATTATGGTCGGGCAACCTATAGGCATAGGATACGGCTTCGTTGCTGATGGCAACTATCAGCTCAGCGAGTTCTGGGCTGTGGACAAGAACGGGCGCAGTTTTTCTGCGGAAACCATAGTGACAGACGGTAACTATGATAATTACAAATATGTTCTCAAAGACGGCGTTACAAGCATCAATTCCGTGACTGTACAGCCCGGTGACCGCAAATACAAGGATTTTGACGGCGACAACGAAATCACTGCGAACGACAAGAGGGTGATAAGCGACTCGAACCCAGACTTCACTATGGGGTTCGGAAATACTTTCAACATATTCGGAGTAGAACTCTCCTTCTTTTTCGAAGGCGTTTTCGGAAGGGATATAATGAATGAGTTCAAACTGCGTTCAGAATCGGGACAGAGCGGTGGAACGCAGTTCAACAACCTGAAAAAGGAAGCGTGGTACGGCAGGTGGACGGTGGAAAATCCGTCCAATACCTATTCCAGGCTTCTGAATCAGACAAACAGCTGGGTGTCTTCCTACTATGTCGAGGACGGCTCTTTCGTCAGACTCAAAAACCTCTCTTTAGGCTATACTTTCGACAATCCGAAACTGCGTAAGGCTAAGATTTCAGCAATAAAATTGAGTTTCAACGCAGACAATCTGTTCTTAATCACCAAGTATAGCGGAATGGATCCTGATGTCAGCTCTTCTAATCCGCTGTTCACCGGTTTTGACAGACTCTCCTATCCTAAGGCAAGGACATTCACTTTCGGAATAGCTTTGACATTCTGATTTGACTTGCGAAACTTGAGTTGAATAAAACTGATTTAAAAATGAAAAGTATAATCAAATATATGCCGGCTGTCGTGCTGGTCGTGTTTGCGGCAGTATCCTGCGAATACGCGAAATTTCTGGATCAATATCCTTATTCGCAGACTTCACCGGAGAATTTCTACACTTCGGCAAAGTCTATGAATATGGCACTCACTTCCTGCTATGAGGTGATAAACGGTCATAAGATACCCGGTGCATCGTATGTGCAGAGGGGAAGCTACGGCCAGGGTTTGCTTTATATAATGAATTGTCCCTCAGATGATATGGTCGCAGCGACCTCTTCCTCCGATGAGGGACTTGAGATGACCTGGGGCAACTATAACGAAAGTACGCGCTGCGTGCGCGACGCTTGGAAAGTGATGTACACAGGAATCAACAGATGCAACACTATCCTGCACTATATCCATCAAATTGATATGCCGGAAGAAACACGCACTCAGTATGTCGCCGAGGCACGTTTCCTCAGGGCATTTTTTTACTATCATCTCGCTTGGAATTTCGGTGGCGTGCCGATTGTCGATGATTTCGAGTCCGTAGGTCAGGAAGCGCGTGCCTCACTCAAGGATGTCTATAATTTCATTTTGGACGATTTGGACTATGCCTATGCGAATTTGAACGAAACCGGTATTCTTCAGACTTCTTCTGCCAACAAGTACACAGCTGCTGCCTATATAGCACGTATCTGTAATTATCTTGCGTCCTGCAAGGCGAACTCTGTCGGTGTCGAACTTCTGGACAGGCAGCCGCTCAACGACTTCTCTTTCGTGGACGAGGCTGCTATGTGGAAAAAGTCGAAGGAGGCTTGTGCCGATATTGTAGAGCACTCGCCTTACAAACTCATTGCCGATTACACCAATCTTTTCCGCGAGACTACGAAAGCCCAACAGTACCAAGAGTGTCTTCTGCTTGCGGAGCAGCCGCTTTCCGGTTCCGAGGGCTATTGGCCAAATAGCTTCTATCTACCATCTCCTACAAACAATTCAGGCTCTCCTACGGTCTATGGCGGTCGTTTCGTGCCGACTCCGCGTGCCTTCTATATGTACAGTCCGAAAGACCCGAGACGAGACTACAACTTTACCGGACGCTTATCTGACGGAAAGACGGAAGTCAAGGTGGATGGTTATACCTACTACAATCCGAATCCTCCGAAGAGTATGGTGATTATTGCAGGCAAAGACGGTGCAGAAGACAAGACAATCGTTCATCCTCTCTATGACAGCGAAACACAATCCTATCTTCCCATTTCGGGCATGCAGATGTGTGCCGGCAAGTTTAGGCTCTGCAATACCGACGAGTTGCAGCATAGTTACCAACAACACGCCCTGTCCATACCTCTTATGCGCCTTGCTGACGTCTATCTTATGTATGCCGAAGCTCTCTATTATGCCGACGGAGATGAAACAAATGCGAGAGTTTGGATGAACAAGGTGCTTCAGCGTGCTTGCGGAGATGACGCTCTGCTCTTCGAGCAACTGAAGACATACTACCATAGGGACGAATTTATTGAGGAACTGCTTGAAAGCCGTGAGCGGGAACTTGTATTTGAGTTTTCCCGCAAATGGGATCTTATCCGTTATAACCGTCTCTTCGACAGTATCGAAAGTCTTGATGAGGAGAAAGTCGCTGAGAAATGGGCGAATACGGAATTGGATCCTGATGATCCGGATTATATTGATCCGAAATATCTCAACTACCAGACGGGCGGCTATATGAAACTCGGTATTCCTACCATAAGACAGAATATGAGCAAAACGGATGCTGCCCACAAAATTTGGCTTCCGATATCGGAAGAACAGAGAGGTGTCAACAAAAACCTTGAACAGAATGCCGGGTGGTAATCAACCTTTCCGGATGGAATAAATATAACTTAAACATTTAATTAATAATGCAATGAAAAATTATCTGATTTTACCTGCAGCTCTTCTTGTTTTGGTTGCCTGTAATAAGGAACCCGTTGAGAGCTACCCGATTCCGGAGGCCGGTACTGCCTATGTGCTTGAAGGTACGGTCAATACGGAAGGCTTCACTTGGAAGACCAATTCTGCGGTCGGATTGTATTCCGCACAATCAAACCTGCGTATTCTGAACAAGGAGTGCAAAATTGTCGGTTGGGCTGACACCACTCCTAAAATTGATCCTGACACCGGTGAGAACCTGAACAACTACACCCCGTCGGAGTATGAGGGCAAGGCGGTCGCATTGTTCAACACTCCGGGGCTTGATCTCGTGCAGGGCGAGAATAAATTTATGGTCTATTCCCCTTATAATTCCGATCTCGCTTTTGCCGACGGCACAATTATGGGACTTAGCGTTGGCGATAACCAGCTTCAGTCATCTCCGAATGTGGCTTCCGATTGTTTCTCAGTCGGATATGTGACCGGTATTCCTGGCGTGGATGCAACTTTCAAATTCGAACTGAATCCTGTCACCGCATTGGCACAGGTGAAGATTACTTCCGCGGAACTTGCAAGTTACGCTCCTTCAAAGGTTACTATATTTGACGAGTCCGAGACCCCGATTGCCGGAGATTTTGACATCAATGTGAACACTATGACAATCTCCCCAATCAGCGGAAGTGAGTTGAGCCGGGTCTCTGTTGAGGTCGTAAGCCCTGTGGCGTTGTCATCGGTAAAAGAGCAGAACATCTATCTCAACATCCTTGCGGCAGATTATTCGAATAAGGAGGTTTGGGTGGTTGTGGAACTTGTGGACGAGACCAATGGCAAGAAAGTCACAATCCCTACCAAGCAGACAGGACTGAAGTTCGAGGCAGGAAAAACCACCACCATTGACCTCTCAGACCTTAAAGTCAGTGACAATGCCGCCGGCTCTTGGTATTGTGCGGAGGACAGCCGTTATCTTGCCGGCGAGGGTGTGGCTTACGGTGATGCCAACACATATTTCATCCAGTACAAGGGCGCCACATACAAGGGTGCAACGCTCGCTCCGAATGCCGACATACCTGAAACTGTGGTGATTGACTATCGCGCACGCGGTAATTTCGCGAAGGCTATCTTGGCAAAGCCGGAGAATGTGACTTTCGAGTGGGCAAAACTCAAGAACGGCAATCTTTACACATCGCGTGTTGCCAATTATGAGGCATCCGGAGTTGTAATCAACGACAAGTTCACCATTACCCCGAATACATCAGAATTCAAGGTGACCATCACCAACACCGGAGCCTTTGCCGGTGCTCCGATTCTCCTTATGAAGGATGATTCCGGCAAGGTTCTCTGGGCTTGGACATTCTGGAATATTGCTGCCGATGGCACCCGACTTGACCCTGTCACCGTGGGCAAATACAAATTCGCTCCTATGGATATCGGCCAGCCTACGACAAAGATGGAGACTTGGACTGCAAACAAGAGCAAGGCGGGGAATCCAGATCCTATTTACAGGATGCTTCATTACTATCAATGGGGACGTCCTATGCCTATGTTTTGGACTACTTTCTGGAGTTTGGATATGATAGATGTAGAGGATAAAAAAGGAAATATACCGGCAATAAAAGGACCTGTTGCATTCAAAACCTCCCTTGAAAATCCTCACGCGCTCATCGCCTATCCGGGAGATATAACGGCTCTTCCTGACTGGTCAACTGAAAAATACAAAGACCTTTGGGGCGAAATCAATACTAAGAAAGAAGGACGCAAGTCCATCTACGACCCTTGTCCTAAGGGCTGGAGGGTGGCTTCGTACCCTGCTCTTGCAGCAGTGGCAGAGCAGGCTTCGTCTGCACAATTCAATGATGCCGCAGTCGGAGCTCCTCACGCAAAGATAGGAGAGCTCGTTCTTCTCGATCAAGGACGTCAGACGGCAAAGGATCCTACTGGACAAACCAAGTACAGACCGGAGAATATCGGTATGGGAGAAAAAGCCGACGCAAGTGCATCCAAGGAGGGTTTCATCTGGTCCAACATCGCCGGAGATTCTCAGGGGCAGGGACTTTTCAATACCACTAACAGCCACGGTACGGAAAAGAAAGTCATTAGAATCGCATCATTTGACCGCAAGAATGCGGCGGCAGTGAGGTGTATTGTTGATGAGGCAGCAAGATAGTCTTAGGATAATTTGACATTATTGAGGGGACGGGTCTATGGAATTTCATTCCCCGTCTCCTCTTTTTCACAGTTTTTGAAGGTTTCTAATTTATTGACGGAACTTGAAAAAATGATTTTTAGTTTTATGAAAACGGACTTTTTTTTGATGCTTGCAGTTGCGGCAATTTTCAGTTGCTGTTCTTGCCATAAAAACACGGTTCAAGATGAACAAAATCCGTATGAGACGGCAGAATGTATGCTGAGATTCGAGAAAGACGGAGGCGGGGAGTTCTTCAATGTCGCTGTCAGGGACGGATATCGCAAAAATATCTGGTACGTATTCCGGCTCAATCATTACTGTGATCATTCGGAATTACAGTATATGGATCTTTGGCGTATAGACTGGGCATATCAGGGACGTTTCGACACTGAAACCCGTGTGATGACCAAGGAACTGGATAAAATTCTCACCAATGGTGAAAATGAGAGCGTTTTCAAGGATTATGGTGAGAACCTCGCTGTTCAGGGACAGACCCATATTGATACATACGATTTTACAGGAGGCTATCACGGCGACGAACGAATTGATTTGGGCGATGGTTTTGGAATAAGTTTTTATGTCGGAGACAGAGAACTGACGGCGGAAGAACTATCGGAGCCATTTGATTGGAAAGTATGCGACGGATTCCGTTATGTCCAGAAATCTTCTATGCACAAGACCGCATTGAAAGTCAGTGGTCAGCCTCAGTTGTCCGATCATCATATTGTAGCCCTACATTTTAAAGAAACCGTATTTGAAAACGGAGGATACCATACTATCAATCGTCTGACGATGAAGGATGCCATAGATTTCTACTGGTATTTCGGAATATGCTGCGTAGGACGAAATGTTGCGGAGAAAGGCTGTAACGAGGATATGAAGACAGTAAGTTTTGATGCTGCCGGAGGCAACAAGTTGGAGGCAATAGGCAAGAAAGAATACCATGCCTGGTATGATGCCCATTCCATCGAGGTGAATGTGAGTTCAAAACTCACTGAAGGAGGGGACGACAGCCTTGCCAAAATGCACATTTGGGACAATCAGAATTACGCGAAATACTACCGGCGTTATCCTGCCCACGGCGCTCACAGAACTTCGGAGGGCGAGACCTTCGCTTCTGAAATGACCGTCCGTTTTTCGAGTCGTTAAACTGTTCTTAAATTAGACTGTCCTGAATCATAAAAATGAATATGACAGACTTGGATTTTGCAGGTAGGAAATGCCGCTGTTTCCCCGTAACTTCGTTTTCTATGCTCTGCGGCTTCGCCATTCTCTTATCTTCTTGCGCGGAAACGCCACATCGAAACGTAAAGAAGGTATTTGCGGATTATCACGGGGTCAGATACACGAGAGAGACTGACGGACAACTTGGTCGTTGGGAAATGTACGCATCCACGAAACAATCATCCACCGGATGCAGGAGCCTATGCTATAATGCCGACCTCATAGACAGTTGTGGACGTCATCAGATAGCTGCTGTGCATTATCCGGCCGTAGGTATGCAATCGAATCTCGATGAGGACTATATAGAATACCAGATTCTGTTGGCCAAGACGGCGAAGATTGACGGATTTTTCATAGAATGGGGCTTTCTTCCCCACGAGAACGATGTCCTTCTGCGTGCTATGCAAACTATGGCAGGGAAATATGATTTCGAAATCGGAGTCAATTGGTGCGACGGATGGCTATACTATGATTGGATTACCCGGATTTATCCTGAAATCGACAGCCGCGAGGCGAAGACCGGGTATATGGCAGAATGCTACCGCTATCTTGCGGACAGTGTCTATTCCGTGCCAACTGCGGCAAAAGTAAATGGTATCCCCGTATTCTATCATTTTGGTTCAGGTGCTACGTCTCAGGAGTATTCGAGGCTGCTCGCCGAGACCTCTGACTTGCCCCGTTTGACAGGTCTTCGCCGTTGGGCGGAATGGGGGAAAATAGAAAACGACAAGTATATTCCTGTGTGTTCAAGTGCCGGGATTGATTCTTGGAAAGCCCTTGGGGAGATTCCCTCTCCGTGGATTCCTGCAAGACTGCGCCTTCGGGACGCGGCTCATCCCCTTTGGGACAATTATGCAGTGGAGGATGACCTGATAGAGTTTATGAAGCCATTCCGCGACTCTGTGTGGCTTTCCTCCGACCCGTCTTATACTGTAAAATGCGGTTTCGCAATGCCTGGAATGGACAACAGGGGCTGTGCAGGCTGGGGCAGGGGGCATTTCTTTCTTATTCCCAGGAACGGGGGAGCCACTTACGAGGATATGTGGAAATTCTGTATGGAAAGCAAGGACAGTCTGGATATGATGTTCATCGCTTCGTGGAGCGATTACACGGAAGGGCACGAAATAGAGCCGACGATTGAGAACGGCGACCGTGAATTGAGGACGACTTTGAAATATGCTGCCGAATTCAAAGGGGAAAGTTTCGATCCTGACGGGCTTGACCTTCCTCCGGAGCTGTTTCGTCTTAGGAAAAATCAAGAATTTCTTAGCTCTTGTGATATTGATGGGTATTTTGTTTCCGCACTCGATAATGCAAAGAATCTGGCAGATCGGGCGGGAATGGAAATTTCCTGCGGCAAATATCGCAAGGCAAAGAGGCATCTTGCGTCGTTGCGTCGTATTCTTGAGGACATCTCCTCGTCTCTTGAGAAGGAAGCTGTCGTTTTGGACGGATTTGACAGGGATGAGATCTGTCTGGATGAGAATTTTGTCGCCCGTTTGGAACAATTTCATTATACTGGGTTCATTTCCTTTGATTATAAGGATGACGGTGAGGAGTTCCTCTTCGTGCGCTCCGAGACCGACAGAGAGCCGGCCGCTGATTTTAGTATAGTCGGCAAATTGCGGACGGATGAAACCGGGGAGTGGAAGCATGCCCGTATATGTCTGTATGACCGCAATATAGTCTATAGAAATGGAACCCAGTCATTCATGTTCTCGGGAAATGTCGATGTCCGCAATATAAAACTCGAATATGAGATATTCCGGTTTCCCGATCCTACAGCGTCTGACCACCGACATTAACAATGTGTAAGTGTAGAAATCTTTTCTGAATTGAGCAATTCATTCCGGTTTTTTGTGGCAATTCATTCCGGTTTTTTGTGAAAGCGCACCCAGACTTCCATACGGCCTGGGTTGCGGTTGTCCCATGAGTAGTAGGGAATGAATTTCAGGTCACCGCTTTTATGGCGCGCCGTGACGGTGACAACTCCACCGAGCAACTGAGGCTCAAAAGCGGTGTCGAGTACCGCGCCGGCATCAAGAACTGCATCTGAGATGTTTGGATTGTCAGCCTCCTCAAGGCAATATACAATAGGTCCCCGTTGAATCGCTCTACGTCCTTTGTCCGCTTTTACGCGCGGGTCTGCAGCTACCATCTTGGGCTCCATATCCAATGCCAGAGAAATGCTATCTCCCTTTTTCCATTTTCTTTCAATCACTGCATAACCATCACTGATAGAGGTTTTGACGTTTTCTCCATTTACTGTAATCTCATAATTGTCACACCATTGCGGGATTCTGAGTTTTACACCGAATCTCTTGGGCCATTTTGGATTTATGGATATACAGATATTACCATCCCAAGGATACCCAGTCTTTGTCTTCACTGCAACACTTGTTCCTCCGACTTTTACTATTGTATTACTTCCGATGTAGAGATTTATCCAAATATCATTTGTTGAAACAGCATATATGTATCCTCCGACAGATGGGAGAAATCTGGAAATCTGGCTTGGGCAACAAGCGGTTCCATACCAAGGCTTTCTATGATGATTACCTGCCGAAGCCAAGGGATTGACATAGAAAAACCTGTCGCTTGAGAGGGATATGCCGGCTAATGCTCCGTTGTACATCGCCCTTTCAAGAATGTCAACGTAGCGTCCGTCTCCTTTGAGCATATTCATCCTTTGGTTCCACATTACCATACCCACAGATGCGCAAGTTTCGCAATATGCGTCCTCGTTTGGCAGATCGAAATCTGTAGTGAATCCTTCGTTATGCCGCGAAGAACCTATACCTCCGGTGATATACATATTGGCTCCGACGACATTGTCCCACAATCTGTCCAATGCCGGTATGTATTCTGTAGAACCGCTTTGGGCCGCCCAATCTGCCATACCTGTGAACAAGTACATACATCGTACGGCATGGCCGCATATCTTTGTCATTTCTGCGACAGGTTCAGCGTCAACATAATATTCTGTCCACTTACCCCAATCCGCTTTTCCGTGACCGCGCTCTTCGAGCAGAAAATGGGCAAGGTCAAGATAGTCTTTCCTGCCGGTTTCCCGATAGAGTTTTACGAGTGCCAATTCAATCTCAGGGTGTCCCGGAACCCAGTCTCTTTTTCCTGGGCCGAAAATCGAAAGCAAGTGATTGGCAAACTTTTCTGCGACATCCAAGAGTTTTCTTTTTCCGGTTGCGTCTTTATATGCAATTGCCGCTTCAATCAGATGACCGCAGCAATACATTTCGTGTTTGTCCATATCCGTCCATTCTTCCCCAGGTTTTTCCAACAAATAATATGTGTCAAGATACCCGTCGGGACGCTGTGCTGCTGCAATTATAGCTACGATTGAGTCAATTTGTGCCTCCAAGGTCGCATTAGGCTCATTTTGAAGAGAATATGCCGCACCCTCGATGGTTTTATAGAGATCTGAATCGTCATAGAACAATCCTTGCCATTTCCCTTCCACAAGTCCTGCCGCCACGGCGAAGTTATTGACCCTTCCTGTCCTTGTGCAGCATTGGTCGAGACAAAACGGGACCGTGGTTTCTGAAAGAGCTTTGATTCTCGGCTGCCAGAAATCGTCGGTAATCTCAACTTGTGAAAACTTAACCGGAGTGTTTTTGGAAATGCCACCATTCTGCTCATGATTTCCGCAAGAGCAGGTAAAAATAGCGATGCTTGTCGTTGTAAACAGCAGTTTTATTGTGTTCATATTGTCATTGTGTGTTAGTGTTGACCTATGAAATGGACTCATATACTTGTAAAGTGCTTTTATTCTTCCTCATAAAGGAGATTATTGGAGTATTTGTCAAAAACTCTTTGGCAAACTTCGATTTCGTCTCCGTATGGTTCCGTGGTATACTTTTCTTTTCCGAAAGTCCATTGCCATTCCCATTCCCGGATGCTCTTGCCGAACGTCTCTGGGTTGAACTTTTCCCCGTGCTCTGCGGTCTTGGTCACGGAGTCGATGAGCCGTTGCCATCGAGGTGCATAGAATCCGCTCACAAGTCCGGCCCAGTGGCGGTAGGCGTAGTCGTGGATGCCGCAGTCCTTGTCTCCCCAAAGTGTCACGAGGTTACGCGCGTTCTGTTCAAACTTGTCAGATTCGCTTTCATTTGAGCCATACGCTCGTGCATCATCAATCCAACGACCGAGAAGAAACTCCTTTCTTGTGGCAAGCAAAGCGTCGAGGTCTTTCATCAGCCCCAGCAGATTCAGTGCTTCAGATTTAAAGCCGGCGATATCTCCTGAGTCATATGTAAGGCACATTGCCACGTGTATCGTATTCGCATATTCTGTAAGAACTTGTCGTGTGACATCTACCAAGTCGTATCGGAATCCGTCGTGACAGCAAAGCGACGTGAACTCTTTTGATGACCCAATCAATTCTCTCCAAGCTGAATTTAACGGTTTTACATATTTGTTTATGTGTCTTTCTGAAATCCTGTTTCCCCATACTGAGAGACTCGGACGTCCTGTCACTACTGACGGGACACATCCACCTGAGACACTTTGGTCAAAAACTGAGCGGTTGAGTCTCTCCCAAGCCTTTTCTGTGTGAGAATAATCCTCTCCATATCTATTTCTGAGGTATCTTCCCATAAATTCAGAAATGTCGGTAGATTCATCTTTCCAAATGTTTTCAAACATTAGCGCATAAATTGACGGCATCTGCTCGATGCCCTCCATCGTCACGCCCAGTCCCATCATCTTCTCTCCGCGCGGATCGGCCAAAGCCGCAGAAGGACCGGACGCCACGTTCGCCACATTTCCGTTGAAATCCGGATTCTGTCCGAAATTATGCAGCATGCACCACACCCACGGCTTTCCATAGTAGCCATTCGTTCGGTTCCAAACAGGCACTCTCTCGCTCCAGAGGTCCAAAATCAGCATCTTGTCGTCCGGAACTCCGGAAAAAAGGGCTCGAATTTCAGGTTCCTTCCAGAAAGCCCCGTTGTAGTAGAACAGCCAGCCCTGCATCACCCATACGGCCTTTTGGTCATACTCCGCCATTGATTCATAGACTTTCCGTCCCATGCCGCTGAGATAGAGCGAGTCATGCGTCGGGGGAGTGTTCTCGTTAAAAGTGTCTGCCGAATAGAGATGGTTCGTGCCATAGGTGCGGGTCTGTTCTTCCATGAACATCTTTCCGATGACCGTAAATAGGCTGTCCTCAGGGTCGAGTATGCTCACGGGGGCGAACCCTTCCCAAGAAGTATGTCGAATCTTTGCTTGAGGGTATTTTTCAGCGAATGCAGGCGGTATATGCCCAGTGAAGGCTGGCAGAATCGGCGTCATTCCGAGCCTGCGCTCCTTTTCGAGTATGAACTTCTGCAGTTTTTCGTGCCTGTCAATGAACGACTGGGGCAGAGGGCCGCCCCATCCGTCAAGATTTCCCATCCAAAACCAGCTGAAATGCGTCGGGGCGCAGAAAAAACTCTCAAGGTCTTCAGTACTCAGCCCCAGTCTGTTATAGACCCTCTGCCATACGCTGCTCTGTCCCGTCACTGCGAGAGGAGCGTTGATTCCGTTCATCGCCATGAAGTCAATTTCCTTCTGCCACCTCGTCTCCTGCCACCAACTCATGGTGTAGTTGAACGTGCAGTAGTTCAAATAGTAGCGGTATTTGTAGGGCGAAACCCTAGTCACCTTTTCTGTCGGTATTGGCAGCGACTCGGGCAGCGTGAGATTGTCTCCACACCAACTCACTTGACAATGGCAGCAATCCTCCAGCCATGCCTTGAACGCGCTGGCAACAGAGATCCCGTTGTTGCCCTCAAGCACAATCCGCCCGTTCTCCCCATAGAGGCTGAACCAGTCTTTTCCGTCCTCGCGCGGCTCTCCGATGCGGATGTCAAACGCCTCGTCGCGATTTCCTATGGTTCTACGTATGAGCTCCCGTGCCTCCCTTTTCTGCTGCGAGCAGCTGTAGCTGTCCTTTAGTTCCGATGAACATGAGACCGCGAAAAATGCCACCGAAAGAAAAACCGTCGCCGAAAGAATATCTCTCCCTAAAACTGACATCTTGTCTCTAAAAAATGGATTACTCAAGTTTCGCAAGTGCGAAACACCACTTTTGAGCCCTTGTGGCGAAGGTAAGTCCT